>ENA-UOYA01000216-UOYA01000216.1-activated-sludge-metagenome-genome-assembly--contig:-NODE-216-length-80180-cov-47.147619_pt1 | contig 80180 bp, 70 predicted proteins | sample MGYA00238163_ERZ764804 | MGnify/ENA primary metagenome ERZ764804 (study PRJEB28919, sample SAMN05720223) | activated sludge metagenome | isolation source: Anaerobic digester | place: Hong Kong...
CTTCGCCGCAAACTCTGTCACCATTGCAATCGATGACTTGTTCAGCGTTGCCTTAACGGTGGTTGCGGTGTCGAGCTTCATGGGCGAGTCCCTCACCGGGCATCTGGCGACACTGGCGGCGTTGTGGGGACTGGCGGAGTGGTTGGTGCATCGGCGGCGGCTGGCGCTGCCGGGCATGGCCATTGTGATCTGCATGGTGGTGATCGCCATGTTCGCGGTACCGTTGCAAGGCAATGACCGGCAGCTGCCACTGGCGCTCGCAGCCGCCGGCACCTTGGTGGGGATCGCCTTCTACGGGCGGTTTCGGCTGCCATTTGCGCTGGCGGTGGTAGCCGTCGCCGTGTTGGCGTCGCTGATCGCGGCAGTGGCACGACTCGCCTACCCGGAAGCGATGGGCTTCGCAGATATGACGGCAATACCCTGGGTCGGGCTGTTGACCGGCGTCCTTGTGTTTGTCGCAGCCATGTGGTTTGACAGTCGTGACCGGCTGAGGCGTACCCGGCTGAGTGACTGCGCCTTCTGGTTGCATGTAGTCGCGGCGCCAGTGCTGACACACTCGGTGATCGCGTTGCTGGCCAGCGTTTTCCCGGACCAGCAGGCCGTGGCGGCTGCGTTCACGTTGCTGTTGCTGGTCGTAATGGCGCTGTTGGCAATCTTCGTTGACCGGCGGGCGTTCGTCGTTTCGATGACTGCCTACGCCATCAGCGCCATCAGCTTCTTCTCGGGCAAGCTGCTGATGGGCGCCACCGGTGCATCGGACAAGGTGGCGATAGGCGCATCGTTCGCCCTCCTTGGCGTCACCATCGTATTGCTCGGGGTCTTCTGGGCCCGTACGCAATCACGTGTTTGGACGGCTGGCCGCGTCGCGGCTGGCCCGCTTTGTGCCGCCCTTCACTGTGCCCACAGCCGTCCAATAGCGACGACGCTGAGCGACGCGATTCTGCGACACTTGTCACATTTTTTCGCGCAATCCCTTCGCGCACCCCTCCAGTGAAATTCGATGTCAGACAAGCCTACCCTGCCCGACCGCCTTTCGATTGACCCGAAAAGCCCGCATCACAACCCGGAGTACTTCCGGCGTGATATCGGCGTGCGGTTGAACGGCGTTGAGCGCCGGGATGTCGAGGAGTACTGCATCAGCGAGGGCTGGGTAAAAGTGCCTGTTGGCAAGACACGCGACCGCAAGGGCAATCCGCTGACCATCAAGGTCAAGGGCACAGTGGAGCCGTTTTTCCGCGACTAACAGGCCGTCGCACGTCGCGGCCATGCGCACGTCGCGCGTTCGCCAATACCCACGGCAGGCACGTAACCCAAACATCGTTGAGCACGGGCATGCGCTATGAATGCCGTATGCAACGTCTGCTCCCAATCTTCATCATTGCAGCAACCGTTGCTGTAGTCGGTCACTTCACGCAGTGGTTCGGCTTTACGCGCCCCGCGATCGAGAAGGTACGCACCGAAACGAACACGCGCATCGACGCCACCAACGCCGATGTGGCGGCGAACGCGGCGCGTATCGCGGCGACCGAACAGAAGTCCGCCGGACTGGAAGCGCTGACGCGAGAGCATGCGAAGCAAATCGCTGCGGTCGACGAGCGTACCCAGGATGCCGCCAAAGCTGCGGCTGAAGCCAATCGGGCGACGAACGACGACGTGGCGAAGCTGGCGGAGCGGGTGGACGCCAACACGCGAGCCATCGGCGAAATGAAAGCGCAGATCGCTGCGGCAACGCCGAACGCGGAAGAGCAGCAGTTGCGGCGCGACCTGATGAATGCGATGTCGGCGGCATCACAGTTCAAGGCGGCAGTCGCTGAATTCATGCAGACGGAAGGCCGCATGCCCGCTGGCAACGCACAGGTTGGGCTACCGGCGCCAGAGCGCTATGCTGACGGTGGCTTGCTGCGGCTTGCCATCGAACAGGGCACGATCGCCGCATATTTCCGGGGCGGAAGCGGCGGCAGCGCGACCCCGCGCTTCCGCCTGGTCCCGGATGTGCCGGACAACAATCCAGCCGGCGTGGTGCGCTGGAAATGCGACACCAACTTTCCGCTGGCGGCGCTGATGTTCACAAGCTGTGAATTGAAACCCGCACCGTAGCTGCGCTACCCGCGCCGTTACTTGGCTGTCGCCAGCTCCTTCTTGATCACGATCTCGTCTTCCTCGCGATAACGGCGATTGCCGCACTGTTCGCGCCACTGGGTGACGGACTGCTTGTGCGGCTCCACGCGATCGTTGACGTTGTGGCTGCGCTGGTTGATGCCGTCGATGCTGGCGTTGAGCTTGTCCACCCGGTCGCGCAGCGCTTTCTGCTCCGCATTGAACTCGTCCAAGCTCTTTTCAAATGCTTTGTTGCGCTCGTTCAGTTTGACGCGCTCAGGCTCCAGGGCGGTTTTTTCTTCTTCCTTCTTGGCGGTCTGGATTTTGGTGTTGAGATCAGTCACTGCGGCTGACAATGAATCACGTTCTGCGGTCAGCGCAGTCATGCGGGCGCGCAGGGCTTCGTTGGCTTTGCTGACTTCGCCCTGCTCGGTCTTCACGGCCGCCTGATCGCGCTTGAAGGCGTCCTGTGCGGCCTGAATTTCCTCGCCGTTCTTTTCATTGGTCTGCTGCAGCTTCATGCAGACGCGCAGCTCGTCGATCGACATGATCTTGTCGGCTTTGGCGGGGGCTGCGGCAGGGGCCGCTTTCGCCGGCGCTGGCTTGCGCGGCGCCGGTGTCTGTGCCTGACTGCCGGCGACAGCCAGCAAGCTGCCCAGCAGCAGCGAAAGTACCGGAGCCACCGGAATGCGTTTGATGGATTGCATACGAACGGAAAATGGTGTGAGCGCAGCGCGCGAAGGCCGCAAGTTTACCGGCGTCGCCGGCGAGGCCGGCGCCGCGTCTGGATCGCCCACTACTTTCCGAGCGTACGCACCACCATTTCACCTTCGACCCGACCAGCGCCTTGAGGATGTGACGCCGACCGTTCGACGACGCGTTTAACGACGCGAACGCCGTCCGCTGGCGCAGTCCACACCCGCTGGGTCTCGCCGAGCGAGTCGGTAGCCACCACCAGGTAGGCGTTGAACTTTCCCGCTGGAACCGTGATGCTGTCGTATGCCTCGACTTTGTAGTTCACGGTGATTGGCGTGGTCTTGCCGCTGGCATGGTTGGTGACTTGATGCGTTGAGCTCCAGGCATCGCCCACCTTGAATGGATAGCGATAGCCGAGCCCCGGATCGTAGGTCACTGCCGGTTTGCCGTCACGCGTCAGGCTGGCGATCTGGGCGCCGGTTTCCATGTCGTGCACCTGTGCCGGCACCTGTGGCGATTCGATCAGCACCGCCGGCTTGTCCTGCCACGTCGTGCGGCCATGGTTGTAGGTGACGCGATCCTCCTGATTGCCAAAACTGCCGGATGTCTTGCGCTGGAAAACGCTTATTGTGCCCGGTGGCGATTCGACAAATTTCTGCGCCACAGGCTCGGCGCTGGCGGCGTCCGGCAGCATCGCCGTTGCCATTGCAGCCGAAGCAGTGACGATCACGGACAGGATGGGCATCGGTACCTTACCTGCATTGCTCATACGTTCAAACATATTGATCTCCTTGTTCGCACGATCACATCACCAGAGACATGACTGCATTGGCATCAGTATCGGCCTTGTATTCGTTCGCAATTTGACGAAAATCACAGGCTTGCGGCATTGGTGGACGGCGCCCAGTTTCCTTCGGTGCGCAGTCACGCTGCGAGGATGTCACCATGAAAAAAATGTTCAAACTCACCTGCGCGCTTGCCTTCTCGATGCTCGCGGGCGTCGCCAACAGCAACGATCTGTTGCAGCACACCCTCAACCCACTGCTGCCCGGCAAACCGGTGCCGCTGTCGCAATACGCCGGCAAGGTGGTGCTGGTGGTCAATGTGGCCAGCAAATGCGGCTACACCCCGCAGTACGAAGGGCTGGAGGCGCTCTACAAGCGCTATCAGGGCAAGGGACTGGTGGTGCTTGGCATCCCGGCCAACGACTTCGGTGCGCAGGAGCGTGGGTCGAACAAGGAGATCGCCGAGTTCTGCAAGGCGAACTATGGCGTGAGTTTTCCGATGTTCGAAAAGCTTGAAGTGCCGATCGGCAAGCACCCGCTATTCGCCAGCCTCATCGCCAAAACCGGCAAGGCACCGCAGTGGAACTTCCACAAATACCTGATCGACCGCAAGGGTGCCGTGACCGCCTTTCCGAGCGACGTCGAGCCGCAATCACCGGGGCTGGTGAAGGCAGTCGAGGCTGCACTGGCCAGTTGATGCTGAGTGCTGTCGCGGCAGTAGTGTGATGTAGTTTTCCGGTGCCGGTGGTGGCGTTTTACGCCCGAGCAGACTGACAGCCTGCTGCCGCTACACTCGCGGCAACGCTTGGAGGAGCAGCGGCAACATGGCATCAGTCACGTTATCCCAGGTTGTAAAGAACTACGGCAGCACGAAGGTCGTGCATGGCGTGGACATCAGCATCAACGATGGCGAGTTTTGCGTGCTGGTCGGTCCGTCCGGCTGCGGCAAATCAACGCTGCTGCGCATGGTCGCCGGGCTGGAGGAGATTTCCGGCGGCACGGTAGCGATTGGCGAGCGGGCAGTGAACGAGCTGCCGCCGAAAGGGCGCGATGTGGCGATGGTGTTCCAGAGCTACGCGCTGTACCCGCACATGACGGTGCGTGACAACATGGGTTTCTCGCTGATGCTGGCCAAGCGCCCATCTGCAGAAATCGCCGAGCGCGTCAATCAGGCGGCGGAAATTCTTGGCCTGACGCCATATCTTGATCGCCTGCCCAAGCAGCTCTCCGGCGGCCAGCGCCAGCGCGTGGCAATGGGCCGCGCCATCGTGCGCAAGCCGCAGGTGTTTTTGTTTGACGAACCGCTATCGAACCTCGATGCCAAGCTGCGCGTGCAGATGCGCACGGAGATCAAGGCGTTGCACCAGCGCCTGAAAGTCACCAGCATTTACGTCACCCACGACCAGATCGAGGCGATGACAATGGCCGACAAGATCGTGGTGCTGAAGGACGGCCGTGTGGAGCAGATCGGCGCACCGCTGGAGCTTTATGACCGGCCGCAGAACACTTTTGTCGCGGGCTTTATCGGCTCGCCGGCGATGAACTTCCTGCGCGGCAAATTGAACGGCGACGGCACCGCCACCGTTGGTAGCACCCGCCTGCCTGCGGGCAACAACGGCACCGCCGAGGTGACCTACGGTATCCGCCCCGAGCATTTGAGCTTCGGCAACGAGGGCGACGGGCTCAAGGCCACGGTTGACGTGGTGGAGCCGACTGGCGCCGACACCATGGTGGTGGCCCGTGTGGATGGTGGCGACCAGCTTGTCGCAGGTACCGATCACCACGAAGTGCAGATCGTGCTGCGCGACCGTGTTGCGGTGAAGAGCGGCGACACCGTGTGGCTGAAACCGGACGCCTCACGGGTGCACCTGTTTGACGCCGGCAGCGGAAAACGGCTCGGTTGATGAGTCACCGTAACGCGTTCGCTGGCCAGCAGCTTTTGGTTGAGAATGGCTTTTGAACCGGGCTTGAGTGCTATTTTCGTTAAAAGTCGAGTATTGCCACTTTCGCACTCCGAGCCCAGCGCGGATAAGCTCCTTGTCAAAGAGTTGATGCGGTGAGCGTGCTGGTTTGTGTTCCCGTCTACAACGGTTTTGACAGCGTCGGCCGCTGCCTTGATGCGCTGGCGTCGGCACGGGTGACAGCGCCGCTGCGCACGCTGCTGATCAACGACGCCTCGCCCGATGAACGCATCCGTCCGCTGCTCGACCGCTACGCGCTCGCGCACGCCGACACTCAGGTGCGACACAACGCCAGCAACCGCGGCTTCACCTGGAACGTCAATCAGGCCTTCATCGCTGCCGGGGCCGACGAGCCGCTCTGTCTGCTTAATTCCGACACGCTGGTGACCGATGGCTGGCTTGATGCCATGCTCGAGTGCCTTGCGGACGACGCCGCGATCGGCACCATCACGCCGTTCTCCAATAACGCGACGATCTGCTCGTTCCCGGACTTCACTCGCGCTTGGCCAGTGCCCGAGCACGCGGAGCGCGAACGCATCGCCCGCGCGCTGCGGCAATCACCGGCAGCGGCCATTGATCTGCCCACCGGCGTCGGCTTTTGCATGCTGATCGCCGCAGCTTGCCGTGCGAAGGTCGGGCCGTTCGATGTGGCGAGCTTTCCGCGTGGCTACGGCGAGGAAAACGACTTCTGCATGCGCGCCGCTGCGGCGGGCTTTCGCAATGTGTTGTGTCCTAACGCCTATGTTGCCCACGAGGGTGGCGTGTCGTTCAGCGAGGCCACGCAGGCGCTGATGAAGGCGGGCGCCGAACGGCTGCTGGCCAAGCACCCGAGCTATGACGCCGAAGTGGCCGCATGGATCGCCGCCGATCCGGCACAGTCACGCCGCGCCCAAGTCAGCGCGATCCTTGTGCAACGCTGAGGCGCTCGCCCCGGCAAACGTCTCGATTACAGGCTAAACCAGCGCCTCGGCAAACTCGCGCGCCACGAATGGCTGCAGATCGTCGATGCCTTCACCGACGCCGATGAAGCGCAGCGCAATTGGCCGCTCTTTGGCGATGGCGCAGATCACGCCGCCCTTGGCGCTGCCGTCGAGCTTGGTCATGATGAGACCGCTGAGCCCAAGTGCATCGTCGAAGGCCTTGACCTGAGCCAGAGCGTTCTGGCCGGTGGTGCCATCAAGCACCAGCAGCACTTCGTGCGGCGCACTGTCCATCGCCTTGCCGATCACCCGCTTCGCCTTCTTCAGTTCGTCCATCAGGTGCAGCTGTGTCGGCAGGCGGCCCGCCGTGTCGCACATCACCACATCGGTACCGCGCGCCTTGCCGGCAGTGACGGCGTCGAACATCACCGCTGCCGGGTCGCCACCGGCCTGCTGGATCACGGTGACGTTGTTGCGTTCACCCCAGATCGCGAGCTGCTCGCGTGCCGCAGCGCGGAAGGTGTCACCCGCTGCCAGCAGCACGCTCGCACCCTGTTGCTGCAGGTATTTGGCAAGCTTGCCGATGCTGGTCGTTTTGCCGGCACCATTGACGCCGGCGATCATGATGACGAAGGGTGATTCTTTCGCCACCGCAAACGGTTGTTCGAGCGGCTGCAGCAGATCGGTCAAGGCATCCACCAGCATGGCGCGCGGATCGCCCTGGCCACCGGCCAGCTTCCAGCGCTTGCGCAGATCGTCGAGCAGGTGCTGCGTCGCCGCCATGCCGCAGTCGGCCATCAGCAGTTGCGCTTCGAGCTGCTCCAGTGTGTCTTCGTCCAGCTTGCCGGCGAACAGCACCTTGAGGCCGAGTTTGTCACGCGTCGCGGTGAGACCGGATTTGAGTTTGTCCAGCCAGCCCTTCTTTTCCGCCGGCGCGACCGCCACGGCAGGCAATGATTCCGTCACCGGTGCCGGGATGGGCGCAGGCGCATCCACTGCGGCCGGCGCGGGCGCAACACTGGCGTCGGGTTGCGGTTTCTTCTTGAACAAGCCCCACATGGAGCGCTTTCTGGCGGGATTCGAGACAATTGCATTTTAGGTGGCGTGGCTGTATCGCCCTTGCACCGGCACTTTGCCGGCATAACCACGCCACTGGCGACAACACAAGATGAACTACAAGAATCAGGTCCGCATCATTGGCGGCACTCACAAGCGGCGCATCGTGCGCTTCCCCGATATGCAGGGCGTCACCGGCTTCCGGCCAACCCCCGACCGTGTGCGCGAGACGCTGTTCAACTGGCTCGGGCAGGACTTGACCGGGCGCTGCTGCCTTGATGTGTTCTCCGGCTCCGGCGCGCTTGCCTTCGAGGCCGCTTCGCGCGGCGCGACGCAGGTGGTCGCCATCGAATCGTCTCGCGTCGCTGCGCAAGCCATCGCCCAGAACCAGAAACTGCTCGATCTGCCGAACCTGAAGTTGGTCAGTGGTGATGCGTTTGGCTTTCTAGCTGCGACCATCGACAAATTCGACGTCATCTTCCTTGACCCACCCTTCGCGCAGGACTGGTGGCAGCGACTGGCACCTCTGGTGCTGCGGGTGGCCGCGCCGGAGGCCCTGATCTATTGCGAATTCGCCAAAGAACTCACTAGCCGTGAATTGCCTGGCTTCAACCGCAGCCGTCATGATCGCGCCGGCATGGTGCACTATCATCTGTTCACACCGCACGCAGCCGGGGCCGCAGAGCCCCGCACCCAGGCGAGCGGATAGCGCGAACGCGGAGGAGTCAGCATGCTGAGATGTGTTTATCCCGGAACCTTCGACCCGATGACCAAGGGCCATGAGGATCTGGTGCGCCGGGCGTCGCGGCTGTTCGGCGAAGTCGTTGTCGGCATCGCGGACTCAAAGCGCAAGGGACCGTGGTTCTCGGCCGATGAGCGCGTGGAAATGGCGCGCGAAGTCACCAAAGAGCTGCCAAATGTGCGCGTCGAGCGCTTCTCGTCGCTGCTGCTGGATTTTGTGCGCTCGCAGAACGCCAGCATCATCCTGCGTGGCCTGCGCGCGGTCAGCGACTTCGAGTACGAGTTCCAGATGGCCGGCATGAACCGCGGCATGGACCCGAGCATCGAGGTGGTGTTTCTGACACCATCTGAAAAGTACATGTTCATCTCGGCCACCATCGTGCGCGAAGTGGCCTACTTCGGTGGCGATTTCGAGCGCTTCGTGCACCCCTTCGTTGCCGAAACACTGAAGCGCAAGGTCGCGGAGCGCAAGGCCGAAGGCGCCTGAGCGCTTCGCAGCTGCGCAAATCTCCACTACACTCGCGGCTCGCGCATGGTCGGAAGGCTGGGCGCAATTGTCAACGTTTACGACAGACGGGTGGATTCCCATGGTGTTTATTCGCTAAGCGGCCCCGCGTCACGCCATCAGTGACGCACGGTTGACCGCTACCGGTTCGGCCTGCCATTCCGCGCTTCGTCGCAGATAGCTTGTCCCGCCGCACGGCCGACCCTAGCCTTTGCGATCCCGGCGTTCGCCCGGCGCAAATCCATTGATTGACCAGCGGTCCGCCGCTGATCACCCTGTTCTGTCGCAATGAAAAATCAAATCTGTTCCCGCGCCGGGTGGCGCGCTGTGGCTGTTGCCGTCGTTGCGCTGCTGGCCGCGCACTCGGCACTGGCGCTGCAGGCGATCCCCGCCACTGAAAAGATCAAACTCGACGGCAAACTCGACGAGGCCGACTGGCAACGCGCGCCGGTCTCGGCCAACTTCATCGAGAACATGCCGCGCGAAAAGCAGCCGGCACGCGACCGCACCGAAGTGCGCATGCTGTATGACCACGATGCGCTGTACGTCGGCATTCGGGCCTACGACCCCGACCCGTCGAACATCTACGCGCCATTCGTCCGCCGCGACAAGGTATTCGGCAATCAGGACAACCTGATCATCTGGATTGACCCGACCGGTGCGCGGAAGTTTGCGCAGTTCTTCCGGGTCAATCCCCGTGGTGTGCTCGCCGATGGCATCTGGAACGAGGACAATTCCGAAGAGGACTTCTCGCCCGACTTTGATTTTGAGGCGGTGCCGGCGCGTCTGGCGGACGGCTGGAGCGCCGAGTTCCGCATCCCGTGGGCATCGCTCAGGCTGCCACACCCGGCGCCGGAGAAGCTGACCTTCATCGTCTTCCGCAATCAGCCGCGCGACACCCGGATCCGCACCACCAACGTGCCGCTCGGACGCGATCCATCCTGCTTTCTATGTGTTGCTGAGGAACTGACCGGGCTTGCCAGTCTGCCCAAAGCGTCCGGGCTGACTGTCACGCCCTACGCCGCAGTCAATTCCAGCCAGAGCAAGGTGGGTGACACGACGACCCGCGAAACGAAATTCAGCGCCGGCGCCGACATCAAGTGGCGGCCGAGCCCGGAATGGGTCATCGATGCCACGCTGCGGCCGGATTTCTCGCAGCTTGAGCTGGACACACCGCAATTGAAGGGCAACACGCGGTTCGCGCTGTCGGTGCAGGAGAAGCGGCCGTTCTTCCTGGAAGGCAGCGATCTCTATTCGCAGCCGTTCGGCCTGATCTACACCCGTTCGATCACCGACCCGCTGTGGGGCGCGCGTGCCACTTATCGCAGCGAGAGCGCCGATGCGGCCGTGCTGACCGTGAAGGATCGTGGTGGCGGTTTCGTCATCCTGCCCGGCACCTACTACTCCGACGCCCGCGAACAGGGCGCCTCGCAGGCCACGCTGGCGCGGGTGCGCGTGCCCTACGGCGCGGGCGGCGGCACTGGCAGCGTTGGCGCACTGTTTTCTGATCGCACCTACGACGACGGCAGCAGCAACCGAACCGCAGCGGTAGATGGCCAGTACAAGCCGAACGACGATTCGCGGCTGCGGGCACAGTTTTCGGCCAGCCAGACCGATGACCGCGTGCTTGGCAGCAAGGGCGACGGCCACGCGGCCTTTGTCGATGCGCTGTACGACAACGGCGTCTATCACGGCTGGCTTGGTCTGAGCAAAGTCTCACCGAAGTTCCGCAGCGACAACTCGATCACCACGCAGAACGGCTACGAATGGGCCAAGTTTGAGGCATGGCGCTGCAGCAAGCATGAGGCCTTTTTCAACAATGTCTGCGCTGGCGCTTTTGGCGGTGAGACCCGCGCCAGTTCCGGTGCAGCCCTGTCGCGCTGGATCACGCCGCAGCTCTACATGAACGGTGCGCGCAATTCGGAGTGGAGCCTGCAGCCGCGCTGGTTCAACTATTCCCGCGTGACCGAAGGCGGGCAGTGGCATCACGTGCCGACGCTGTACGCGCGCGCTGAAGGCAACCCCGGCCAGCGTCTGCATTACGCGTTCGTCGAGGTCGAGGCCGGCCGCAGCGTTGACGTTGCCACCGATACCCTGGCGCGCCTGCTCTACACCGGCCTCAACTTCAACACCCGTCCGCACGAACGCGTCGAGCTGGAATGGAAGGCGAGCGACTTCCGCCTGAACGACCTCGATCGCGGCAACTGGCGCCTGCATGAACGCGTGCTGCAACTGGTCGGGGTGGGCTACATCACGGCGCAGGACACCTTGCGGCTCATTGCGCAGCACACGCTGTCCAAGCGCAACCCGGCGATGTATTCATTCGCGGTGACACCGCGATCGCAAACGCAGGCAATCTCGCTGGTCTACTCGCACAAGCGCGGCTTGGGTCGCGAGTTCAACCTCGGAGTCACGCAAAGCAACCAGCGGGCCACCGGCGGCGCCAGCCACATCGCCACCGAGGTCTTTGCCAAGCTGTCGTGGGCGGTGAACCTGTAGCCGGCTGATCCAGTCGATAACGGTCATAACGGCCGGCACCGGAGCGGATGCCATGCCGGCCATAAAATGCTGGCATGGCGCTGCTGATCACCGATGAATGCATCAATTGCGACGTTTGCGAGCCGGAGTGCCCGAACGACGCGATCAGTCTCGGCGCCGAAATCTATGAGATCGACCCCGCCAAGTGCACTGAGTGCGTGGGACACTTTGACACGCCGCAGTGTCGCGAGGTGTGTCCGGTCGATTGCATCCCCGTGAACCCGGCGCACATCGAGACGCGAGAGCAGTTGCAGCTCAAGTACGCCGGCCTGATGAAACTGAAGAAAGTACCGATCGCATGAAAAGCAAGCCCGTCCTCACCCTCGACGACGTCAAGAAAATCGCTGCTGCCGCCGAAGCCGAAGCGGTGAAAAACAACTGGGCGGTGACCATTTCAGTGGTGGACGACGGCGGCCATCTGCTGTGGCTGCAGCGGCTCGACGGTGCGGCGCCGGTGTCGTCGTGGATCGGTCCGAAAAAGGCGGTCACTGCCGCAATCGGCCGTCGTGAGACTGCGATTTACGAGAAGATGGTGAATGAGGGCCGTTTTTCGTTCCTTGCCGTTGATCCGGTCACGCCGCTCGAAGGTGGGGTGCCGATCATGGTCGATGGCGTCTGTGTTGGCGCGGTCGGCGTCTCGGGTGTGAAGTCCAGTGAGGACGTGCAGATCGCCAAGGCTGGCATTGCCGCGCTCGGGCTGTAGCCATCAGCTTTTTGCTGCGATCCTTATTTGATCAGGGCTCTGACCTTAAAAGTGGTTAAAGGCAACTTTGTCGATTTCACCCACTAAAGCCCAGATGAAACGGGCTTTCCAGTGAAAAGCTGATTACTTTCGAGACTGACACCGACCATGACCATCGCCCTCTTCTGCATCCTGCTCGCCGCCATCCTGCCGCTGGTCTGCGCTGGCCTGTCAAAGTGGCGCGGCTTCAAGGTTTCGCATCGCGACGGCGGCTACGACAACCGCAGCCCGCGCGACTGGATCGCGAAGCAGGAAGGCTTTCCGCGCTGGGCACATGCGGCACAGGAGAACAGCTGGGAAGCATTCCCCTTCTTCGCTGCGGCGGTGATCGTTTGCCACATGCTCGGCGTGATCGGCACGTTGCCGAACGCGCTCGCGGTGGCGTTCATCGTGCTGCGCTGCGCCTACATCTGGTGTTACGTCACCGGCCGGCAAAAGTGGCGCTCGCGGGTGTGGGCGCTGGCCTGGGCCGCCAACGTGGCGATCTTCTTGTTGCCGCTGACGCGCTGACTGCCGCCTGTCAGTTCTGCCGCCACGGCAGGCCACGGTGGCGCCAGCCGCCGCGGGTACTGCGATGCGCGGCGCTGTCCGGGTCGCCCTCGAAGCCTTCGAGGATGTTGTAGGCGGTCAGTCCCAGTTCGGTGGCGCGCTTCGCCGATGCAATCGAGCGCACGCCCGAGCGGCACAGCATCAGCAGCGGCTTGCCGCCCTGCGCTGCCGACAGCGCCTGAATCTGCACGTCGAAATCCGGGTTCATCGCCATCCCCGGCCACTGCTTCCATGCCACCGCCGGTGCGTCCGGGACAAAGCCCACCCATTCACGCTCGGCGTTGGTGCGGATGTCCACCACAACGCCCTTGCCGGATTGCCACCAGCGCCAGGCCAGCTCCGGCGTCACGTCGCCCGCGTAACCGGCCGCAACGCGCGGCGCGTCACTGTCGTCAGCGCCGGCGTGATGCTGAACGCCGAGCTGCAGGTTGGCCGGCACTGCCTCGTCGATGCGCCGCGGCTTGGGCAGATGCAGCGCATCCATCAGCGCGATGAAGTCAGCGCGGCTACGATGGGCCAGGCGGCTATTGTGCGCCCGCTCATGCCCGATCGAGCTTTTCGTGCGCCCCTTGTAGTCGTGGCCAGGCCACACCGTGGTCTCGGGCGGCAGCGTGAACAGGCGTTCGGTAATGCTGGTGTAGAGCGCGTCGGCCGACCCGGACTGGAAATCGGTTCGCCCGCAACCGTCGATCAGCAGCGTGTCGCCGGTGAAGACATGATCGCGCCACAGGAACGACATGCTGCCCGCGGTATGGCCGGGCGTGTGAATCGCAGTCAATGTCTCGCCACCGAAATTGATCACGTCGCCATCCTGCAACTGCCGCGCCGCAGGCTGGATGCCACAGCCTGCGGGTGTGGCCGCCTGTGCGCCAGTGTGTTCGATCAGTTGCGCGGCCGAAGTGATGTGGTCGGCGTGAGCATGCGTCTCGATCGTCCACAGCAGGCGAGCGTTCTGCTCGCGGATCGCGGCGAGATCACGTTCCAGCTGGTGATCGACCGGGTCAATGATGACCGCGTCACCGCTATGCGGATCAACCAGCAGATAGGTGAACGTGGACGATTCGGGGTCGAAGAGCTGGATCGGTTGCATCGCGATAACTGTTTGCGGAAGACGCGCCGCCGGTCGGCGTTCAGTATGATCGTATGTGCTGCAGGGCAGCTGCCGCCATGGCATACGATTACTGATCCGTCGTTGAAATCATTATGCACCCTTACATTTTCTCCTTTGCCGGCGGCCTGCTGATCGGCGCGGCGGTGTGGCTGCTGCTCACCGGCCTCGGCCGCGTTGCCGGCATCAGCGGCATCATGGCCGCAGCGATCGCCCAGCCGCGCGCAGGCGCTTGGCGCATCGCCTTTCTCGCCGGCCTGATCGGCGGCGGCTTGCTGTTCGCCCGGATGTTCAACGTACCAAGCGTGACAGTGACCTCGACGCCCTTGTTGATCGTGGCTGGCCTGGTGGTTGGCTTCGGCACGGTGGTGAGCGGTGGCTGCACCAGCGGCCACGGTGTGTGCGGACTGGGACGACGTTCGGCACGCTCGCTGGTCGCAACACTCACCTTCATGATTGCTGGCGCCGCCACCGTCGCCGTCATTCGGGCGATGCAATGAAACCGCAATCGACTTCAGCACGCCCGCTGCTGATCGCCGCGCTGGCGGGCGTGGTCTTCGCTGCCGGCCTCGCCCTCGGCGGCATGATGGACCCGCGCAAGGTGCAGGGCTTTCTCGATGTGGGCGGCATCGGCAGCGATCGCTGGGACCCAAGCCTTGCCTTTGTAATGGGCGGCGCGCTGCTGGTGTCGCTGATCACCTTTGCCCGTGTTGGTACGCGCGAAATGTCGTGGTCAGGCGATCCGATCGCATTGCCGACGCGGCGCGATATCGATGGCCGTCTGTTTGGCGGCGCTGCGCTGTTTGGCGTGGGTTGGGGTTTGTCTGGCTACTGTCCGGGGCCGGCAGTGGCCTCGCTGCTGATTGGCGGGCTCGACGTCGCCTGTTTTATTGGTGCGATGGCGGCGGGCATGCTGCTCGCACGCTGGTGGCAGACTCGTGCAGTCAACAGTCAAGGAGCGGATGCATGATGCCGCATCACAACAAGGTTGAGGCACGAGACATCGTAGTCGTGCAGAGCATGCGCAACACCATCATGGTCGCCAGCGTGCTGGCCTCGGCAGCATTGCTTGGCGTGATGGCTTTCGTCGGCGCCACGCATGGCCTGCGACCCGATGGCAGCAACACGGCGGTGCGCTTCATCGTGGGCGGCATGGCGTTGCTGGCGGTCGCTTTCTCGGTGCTGGCGCTGGTGCTGCTTTCACACGCGAGCCGCGAATCAAATGTGCACACGATTGAGCGCGACTGGCATCGCGCGCACCGCTGCGTGATCATCGCCGGCGTGGCTTTTGTGCTGTTCGCGTTCGGTGCGCTTTGGGTGGCGCTGTAGCGACTGCGTCAGTAACCGGCAAACTCAACCGGCCTTGTTGCGCATCCAGTCGGCCGTACCAAACAACTGGCTCATCAGCCATTCCGACAGCGCTGCGTCAATCTCGCGGTCGCGCAGCGCGTCGCGCATGCAGGCGAGCCAGGCATCGCGCTCGGCTTCTCCAATCGGGAACGGCAGATGGCGGGCGCGCAGCCGTGGATGCCCAAAGCGTTCGATGTAGAGGCTCGGGCCACCAAGCCAGCCGCTCAGGAACCAGTAGAGTTTGTCGCGCGAGCTGTCCAGCGTGTGCGGATGTAGCTTGCGAATACCCTGATACGCCTCGTCGAGATCCATGTGGTCGTAAAAGGCATCGACCAGCGCGCGGACTCCGGTGTCACCGCCGAACAGTTCGTACGGGGTCTGTTGCGCCGTTGTGGCGCTCTCTGCTTCAGTCATTCTGTGTTCCGTGCAGCAGCACTTCGCGGAAGGTGCGCAGCATGCCGGCAGTGGCGCCCCAGATGTAGCGCTCGCGCCACGGCACCGCCCAGTATTCGCGCCGTTTGCCATCACGCATGAAGTTGTCACGCCGCCAGTTACGGTCATCGAGCACGTGGGCAAGTGGCACTTCGAATACGTCGGCCACCTCGAAGGGATCGACGCGATATTGCTGCGGCGCCGACGTGGCAACCACTGGCGTCACCTCGTAGGCAGTGACCGTCACATAGTTCGGCAACGTGCCCACGACCTCAATGCGCGAAGAATCAGTGCCGATTTCCTCGGTCGATTCGCGCAGCGCGGTGGCGACGATATCGGCGTCCTCTGCGTCCTGACGGCCACCGGGAAAGCTGATCTGACCGGCGTGATCGTGCAGATGCGCGGTACGTTGCGTCAGCACAACGTTGAGCGCGTCATCGCGTTCGACGAGAAGAATCAGCACGCCAGCCGGGCGAATGGTGCGCCCGAGCACGGCATGCGCCTGCCGCCGCTCGTGGGTGGACATGTCGCCCGCCTCGCCCAGCGGCGTGCCGCGCCAAACCTGCGTGGCGGCAATCTGCCTGCGGATGCGTTGCAGTTCCATCAACCCTCGCGCAAAACCTGAATCGGCGGCGTGGTCAGCACGCTGCGGGTGCCAAGCCAGCCGGCAAGCAGTGTAAGCCCGGTGGCGAGCGCGAAGCCGACGATCCACACCGTCGGCGAGGCAATGAAATCAATCTTCAGAATGCGCGATGCCAGTGCCCAGGTCAGCACCACCGACCCGGCAACGCCGAGCAGCCCTGCGGCACCACCCAGCGTGGTGAACTCGGCGATCAGCGAGCTGCGGATCTGGCTGCGGGTGCCGCCCAGCGTGCGGATCAGCGCGGTGTCGTAACGCCGTTCATCCTGGGTGGCGATCACGGCCGTGTAGAGCGTCAGCAATCCCGCCAGCAGCGTGAAGGCAAACACGAACTCCAGCGCGCGCGCCACCTGATCGACGATGCTGCGCACCCGCGCCATCATCTCCGACACATCGATGGCGAGCACGTTGGGGGCGGCGTTGACAACGGACGCCAGCGTCTGCGTGTCTCGCTCCGGCAGGTGGAATGCCGTGATGTAGCTCTTCGGCAAGGGTGCGAGCGTCGCCTCCGGGATCAGCGCGAAAAAGTTGACGCGGAAACTGTCCCAATCCACCTTGCGCAGGCTGGTGATGCGCACTTCGACCTGCTCGCCGGCGACGTCGAATGTCACGCGATCCTCCAGCTTGAGGTTGAGCGTGGTGGCGATACCTTCTTCGATCGACATTACGCCGCGATCATTGGTGCCGTAATAGTCGCCGGCGATGATCTTGTTCGCCGGCGGCAGGCTGGCCGACGCCGACAGATTGAACTCGCGGTCGACCAGCCTTTTGGCGCGTTCATCCGGAAAGTCTTTTGCAGTCACCGTTTTGCCATTCACGGCAACGAGGCGGCCGCGCACCATCGGATACACCGCGACCGGCTTGCCGTTGGCAGTCTTCGGCACCAGCGACTGAATAGTCTCGATCTGGTCCTGCTGGATGTTGATCAGGAAACGGTTGGGCGCATCCGGTGGCAACGATTTTTGCCACGCGCTAAACAGGTCTGTACGCACAAAACCGACGGTGATCAGCGTCATCACGCCGAGGCCGAGGCAGGCAATCTGCAACGCCGTGGAGAGGCGCCGGCGATCAAGATTGGCGAGACCGTAGGCCCAGCTCTGTGGCCCACCGAGCCGCGCCATGCGGCCACTGCGCACCAGCCGGCGAATGCACCAAAGCAGCAGCGCCGCCAGCAGCGTTGCGACGCCCACCAGTGCCACCAGACCGCCAACAAAGATGGCACCAGTCTGCCAGTCCTGCGACTGCATCAGCACCACCGCCAGCACCGCCACGGCACCGAGCACGGCGGCGAGCACGCCACCACTGCCAACGGTCGGCATGTCGCGGCGCAATGCACGCACCGGTGGCGTCGCCGCCAGTGCCACCAGCGGCGGAATGGCAAAGCCGAGCAGCAGCACCAGGCCGGTGGCAAAAGCCTTGGCCAGCGGCAGCCAGCCGGCCGCCGGCAAGGCTGACGCGAATAGGCCGCGCACCGCCCACGCCAGCGCCGCCTGCGCCGCAAAGGCGAGCAGCACGCCAAGTACGCAGGCAATCAGCGCCAGCACGAAGAATTGCCCGACAAAGTGCATCAGCGTTTGCCGCTGCCCCGCCCCCAGCGTGCGGAACAGCGTTGCCGTATCGAGCTCGCGTTTGAGGTAACGGCGCAGTGCCAGCACGATGGCTACCACCGCGAGGAAGACCGCAAACGACGCTGCAAGGCCGAGAAACTGCTCGGAGCGCTCCAGCGTGGAGCGCACTTCCGGCCGCAATTCGCGGATCGTCTCCAGCCGCTGGCCGGGCCCGAGTTTCGGCTTGATGGCAGCGGCGAATTCCTGCGCGCGCTCGCCAGCCACCTGCAGCCGGTAGGTTGCGCGGCTGCCGGGGCCAAGCAGTTCGCTGGCAGCCACGTCAGCGCTGGACATCAATACCTTCGGCGCCGCCGAGAGAAAGTTGCCGGCAACCTCCGGCTCCTCGGCGAACACCTGCGCGATGCGCGGCGTGTTCTTGCCCACTTCGAGCACGTCGCCCGCCTTGACGCCCAGCCGTGACGCCAGCCGCTCATCAACAAACACTTCGCCCGGCTTGACCTGCGCCACCAGCGGCACCCGTTCGCCCCTGGCGTCACGCGCCTCCAGTGTGCCGCGCAACGGGTACGGTGCGGCAACCGCCTTGACATCAGCGAGCACCGATTGTCTTGCCGTTGCTGAAGCTGCGTCCCTGGCCGCGGCACTGATCATGCTGCCGAAGCGGGACGACTCGGTCACCTTGAGGCCCATCGCGGCGGCCGTCTGCGCGAAAGTCTCGGGCAATGGGCGGTCGCCAGAAATCATCGCGTCCGCCCCGAGCAGCACGTTGGCCTGATTGGCGAACGCGCCTTTGACGCGGTCGGCGAACATGGCCACCGCACCCACGCTGGCCACCGCCACCGCGAGTGCCAGCACCAGAATGCGTGCCTCGGTCGAGCGCAGCTCGCGGCGCACGAAACGCAGGACGAGATTCACGAAACCACCTTGCCGCGGGCCAGCCGCACCACATGGCCGCAGCGTGCTGCCAGCTCGGGATCATGCGTCACCAGCACCAGCGTGGTGCCCTGTTCGCGGTTGAGCGAGAACATCAGCTCAACGATTTCGGCGCCGGTGTCGGTATCAAGATTGCCGGTTGGCTCATCGGCAAAGACGATTTTCGGGTCGGCGACGAAGGCTCGCGCAATGGCGACGCGCTGCTGCTCGCCGCCGGAGAGCTGCTTCGGCAGATGATCGACGCGCTCGCCCAGCCCGACGCGGGCGAGCCAGTCGGCAGCACGCTTCTCGGCGTCGCGGGCGCCGGCCAGCTCCAGCGGCAGCATCACGTTCTCCAGCGCGGTGAGCGCCGGCAGCAGCTGGAATGACTGGAACACGAAGCCGATCGCACCCTGCCGGCGCTTGGCCAGCGCATCCTCGGTCAGCGAACTGACCGCCTCGCCATGCCAGGCCACGCTGCCGCTGTTGGGGCGGTCGAGGCCTGCGAGCAGGCCCAGCAAGGTGGTCTTGCCGGACCCGGAGGCGCCGACGATGGCCAGCGTTTCACCGGCGGCCACGTCGAGCGACACGCCCTCGAGGATGGTGAGCTGGCGGTCACCCAGCGGCACCACGCGGGTGAGCGCGTCGGCACGAATGGCCGGGGGCTGGGACGACAAAGTGTTGGCAACTGGCGAAGGCGTCAGGGTAGCGGTCATATGGTGAAACGCGGTGCTGCCCCCAAATGCCAATCTGGCGGGGCGGGCAGGCCCGGTGGGTATCCCTAGAATGGTTGTGATGATGACAGAACAGATGGCTTTCTGGTTCCGGTCGCCCGTGCAGCGTGCGCTGCGCTGGCTCGCGGCATGGCTGCTGGCAGCACTTGCCGTGCTGGCGACGGCCAATCCGGTGGCGGCAAAACCGGCGCAGATTCTGGTGGTCGGCGATTCATTGTCGGCGGGCTATGGTTTGTCCGCTGGCGAAGGTTGGGTCGATCTGCTGACTAAAAAGCTGGCCCGCGAAAAAATCGCAGCGCAAGTGATCAACGCCAGCATCAGTGGCGACACCACGGCCGGCGGCCTTGCCCGGCTGCCGGCGCTGCTGGCCAAGCACAAGCCGACGCTGGTAGTGATTGAGCTCGGTGGCAACGATGGCCTTCGTGGATCGCCAGTGGCGGCGGCGAAGGCCAATCTGATGAAGATGGCAGAGCTGGCCAAAGCTTCCGGCGCAAAAGTGCTGGTGGTCGGCATGCGCATGCCGCCGAACTTCGGGCCGAGCTACACCGCGCAGTTCGAAGCGATGTACGCCGAGGTAGCAAAGGCGGTGGGCGGCGGGCTGGTGCCGTTCTTCCTTGACCGCATCGGCACCGACCTCTCGAAATTTCAGGCCGACAAGATCCATCCAACGGCTGCTGCGCAGCCGGAGCTGCTCGATACCGTGTGGCCAGCGCTGGCGAAGCTGCTGAGATGAGCGCTCGCCCCGATCTGGTCGCCGCTACTGACATCGACCGCTGGCTGACCGCCGGCGCCACCATCATCGACGCCCGCTCGGAGGGTGAGTACGCCGAGGACTTTCTGCCCGGCGCCATCAACCATCCGGTGCTCAACAACGAGGAGCGCGCACGCATCGGCACCGTTAATAAAGTGGAGTCACCGTTCGCTGCCAAGCGGGTCGGGGCGCCGCTGGTGGTGCGCAACGTGGCCGACATGATCGAGAAGCATTTTGCCGGCATGCCTAAGGACTGGGCGCCCCTGGTCTATTGCTGGCGCGGCGGCAAGCGCTCCGGCACGCTGACCTGGCTGTTGCGCGAGATCGGATTCGATGCCCGACAGCTTGCCGGCGGCTACAAGGCGTTCCGGGCGCGGGTGAACGCCGAGCTGCCGCAACTGGCGCAGCGCTTCCGCTATGTCACTATCTGCGGCTGCACAGGCACCGGCAAGACTGCGTTGCTGACTGCATTGGCCGATGCCGGGGCACAGGTGATTGATCTGGAAGGACTGGCCAATCATCGTGGCTCGCTACTGGGCGCGCGTGACACGCCACAGCCGTCGCAAAAGCGCTTTGACACGCTGCTGTGGAACGCCCTGCGCACGCTGGACCCGGCGCGACCGGTGTTCGTTGAATCGGAAAGCAAGAAGATCGGTCTGGTGCAAATGCCCGACGCGATGCGTGAGCAGATGAGCACCGGCGAATGCGTGTGGCTGGAGGTGCCGCTGGCCGCCCGCGTGGCGCACATCACCAGCGAATATGCGCACTTCGTGGCCGACCCGCAGGCGCTGATGGAGAAGCTGCAGCCGCTGAAGGAGCTACGCGGTGCGAAGCAACTGCTGGCCTGGCAGCAGATGGCGGATCGCCGTGATACCGATGCGCTGTTTGCATCACTGATGGTTGACCACTACGACCCGCTCTACACCACCGCGATCCGGCGCAACTACACACGGCTCGATCAGTCACCACAGATCGCAATCACGACCTTGACCGGTGCCAATCTTGCCGCTGCCGCCGCCGAGCTGCGCGCGCAATTCGATCCTGCGTGAACGACCCATGCCAGAAGCTTTTCGCAGAAATGCCCATTGCTATTGGGCTCAGATTGTGAAAATGCTAATAGTCGACTTTGCAGAGAAATGGCATTAGAGCCCCGTTCGGATAAGGTTTTTGCCGAAGAGCCGCTAGCCGACCCAACAGTGCAGACGGGTACCGCAACGGACGCCCCGACGGGTGAACGGCTGCTTGCCATCGACATCGCCCGCGGCCTCGCTCTGCTTGGTGTAGGCGTGGTGAACGTGCTCGCGTTTGCGCAGGTATGGTCGTCGGTGCACGCGCTCGATCTGGCTCACACCACGGTCGATACCGCTGCCGAGTACGCGGTGGCGATGCTGTTTATCCACCGTTGCTATCCGTTGCTGGCTTTCCTGTTTGGCGTCGGTCTCGCCTGGCAGTGGCAGCTACTGGCGGAGCCGCGCAAAGTTCGCCGCTTGCGGCCACGACTGTGGGCGTTGCTGCTGATTGGCGTTTGTCATGGCCTGTTGCTGTGGCCGGGCGATGTGCTCTCCACTTATGCCATCGTCGGACTCTGCGTCGTTGCGCTGGCGGGTGCGTCGGCAAAGCGCCTGCGCCGCTGGGCCATCGCCGCCTATGCGCTGGCGGCGATCTTCTACGGTGCTGCCGGGGCCATGATGTGGCTGTGGGCCGGACCACCGAGTCTGCTGCCGGAGGTGCCGTCGTCGTTTGCGCAGTCAACCCTGCGGGCTGCGCTGGCGATGCATCCCGGCGAATTTCTCGAACGCGGACTGGCGCAGACACTAGCCCCCGATCTCTGGGCGCATGTGCTGTTCGGCATGTGGGCAGCGCGCTCTGGTGCTCTGGTGGCCTTCCTCCGCCCCGTGCCAACCGCCGACACCCGGTCACGACAGCCCTGGCATGTCGCTGGCGCCACCCTGCTCGCTGGGGGCTCGATCCTTGAAATCATCGCCGCCGGCCATGGTGGCTGGGCGGCGCGCAGCAATCACGACCTCGGTCTCGCGCTGATGACACTGGCGGCGGTGCCAGTCAGCGTTGGTGCGATCTGGGCATGGTTGGCGCTGGCGACGCACTTGGCGCGGGCGCAACCATCGCTGCTGCGAACACTCGCTATCGCCAGCGGCCGGGCGCCGCTGACCCAGTTCATCGGACAATCCCTGCTGTTCGCCCTGCTCTTCAATGACAGCCTGATCGGCTGGCACGGTGAAGTTGGGCGAGCGACCTGTGTGGCGATCGCCTTGCTGGTCTGGCAAGTGCTTTCTGCCGGCATCGCCCAGTGGTTTGCCCGCGGTCACCGCCATGGTCCACTGGAAATCGTCTGGCGTGGCCTCACCCGACGGCTCACCCGCGCCTGACTGCCCTTTGCAACCTTCACTTTGACTGCATCATGACCGCTACCGCAACGACTTCCCCGCTCAACATTGACATCGTTTCCGACGTCGTCTGCCCGTGGTGCTACATCGGCAAACGCCACGTCGAGGCGGCAATCACGCAGTTCCGTGCGGCACACGCCGACGTTGAAATCACCATCCGCTGGCATCCGTTTCAGTTGAACCCGGACCTGCCGCCCGAAGGCACCGACCGCAAGGCCTATCTGGAAGCCAAATTCGGCGGCCCGCAGCGAGCAGCGGAAATTTACGCACGGGTCAGCGCAGCCGGCCGCAACGCCGGGCTCGCGCTCAACTTCGACGGCATCCAGCGGCAGCCGAATACGCTGATGGCGCACGCCCTCATCGCCTATGCACAAAGCATCGAAGGCGGCGGCCATGCCGATGCCATCGTCGAGCGCTTGTTCAAGGCTTACTTTGTCGATGGCCGCTTTGTCGGCGATATCGAGGTGCTGGTGGCGATCGCGGCTGAATGCGGTCTGGATGCAGAGGCAACGCGGGCGGTGCTGTCGGAACCCTCCACGCTGGAGCAGATCGCCGCACTTGACGCCAGCGTTCGCCGTCAGGGCATCAGCGGCGTGCCGTTCCTGATCTTTAACCAGAAGCTGGCACTGTCTGGCGCCCAGCCGCCCGAGGTGATGCTCGACGCGATGACGAAGAGCCTCGCCTGAACATGCGCAAGCGCCCGCCGGTGTAACCGCTAGCGCAGGTAGCCACCGCTCGCGGCGTCGATGCAGGCGCCGTTGACGTACTCCGGTGCGTCGAGCGCGAGCCATTCGATCACTTTGGCAATCTCGTCGGGTTCGGCGAAACGTCGTGCGAACACCAGCCGGTTGAACTCGTCAATGCGCGACTGCGGCAGCTGGTCAAACATGGCCGTTTTGGTCGGCCCCGGCGCCACCGCATTGATCAGCACACCCTGCGGTCCATAGAGTTTGGCCAGGCTCTTGGTCATATTGAGGATGGCGCCCTTGCTGGCGCCGTACCAGACGTCCGGGTGCCCGCCAAATCCGGCCACCGAGGCGATATTGATGACACGGCCGCGCACTGGGTCACCGTTGCCGGCAATCATCGGCGGCACCAGGCAGCGGATCAGCTCGGCCGGTGCTTCGATGTTGGTGGCGATCAGATCGCGCCGGTCTTTCGGGGAGTACTGCCCGAACGGCTGCGCGGTGAGCATGGCAGCGTTGTTCACCAGCACGTCGATTGGCCCGAGCCGTTGGCAGAGCGCAGCGATATCGTCAATGGCACGCAGGTCAAATGGCACCCGTTCGCAGCGCACGCCTGCATCGCCGCCATCCAGATCAAACCGCGTGAAGTCCCGCCCGAGGGCGAGCACATGCAGCTTTTCTGCGGCTGTTGCCTGCCGTTCGTCGTTCCGCGCCAGCAGTCGCTTCGCCGTGGCGTAACCTATGCCGCGCGTTGCCCCTGTGATAAGAATCCGCTTCATTCCAGCAGTGTAGCCACGCAGAGGGCGCCGACACGGCAACGGTAGGGTAGCTGCATCCCGACAACGACAACAAGACAGACCGAGAGCGATGTTTCCAGTACTAGAGCTTGACGGCGAGCCGTTTGCGCGGGGCATGGCCTGCGGACGCGCGGCCCGCACCCAGATCGGCGGCTCGGTCCGCTGCTATGCGGCGATGTTCGCCAGTTGCGGTATTGACTGGACGACAGCACAGCAGCGAGCGGCAGAGTTCCGCGACATCATCGAAGGTTGTGGCGGCGGCATCATTGAAGAAATTGAAGGCCTCGCCGCCGGCAGCGGGCTGAAGGTCAACGAGATCCTCGCGCTCAACTGTCGCACCGAAATCCTGCCGCCGTCCTTCCTAGGCATGGAATACACCCACAGCGACGTCGCCAAAGCCCGCAATGCCGCGATGGGTCTATTCGACATTGGCGAATGCACCAGCGTGGCCGTGGCGGGCACGCGCTGCGCCGACGGTCACACCCGCGTCGCGCAGAACTGGGACTGGGTCGGCTTCCAGCGGCAGAACGTGATCGCGCTGCGGGTGCATCGCGACGGCTGGCCCGACTATGTGACGCTGACCGAGGCTGGCATCGTCGCCAAGATTGGGGTCAATGAGCACGGCGTGGGTGTCGGGCTCAACATCCTGCGCGCAACCGATGACCGCGAAGGCCTGGGCATCCCGGTACACATCTTCCAGCGCATGGCGCTTGACTGCGCCGACGTGAAGTCGGTGGTTGCGCTCGCGCGTTCGCTCAAGTTTGCTGCGTCATCCAATGCCATTCTCGGCGACCCTAGCGGCCATGTCACGTCGCTTGAGTACAGCCCCAGCGGCGCCGTTGCGCTGTCACCCGATCACGGTGTGGTAGCGCACACCAATCACTTCTGCGATTCTCGGCTCGCCGAAAGGCAGGCACCGCTGACACAGATGCTGACCACCGAGCCACGTCTGCAATGCGCTGATCGGCACATCGCAGACTGGCCGGACCTGATCGATGACGTGCATCTGGCGATCCTGCTGCGCGACGAATCGGGCGACGGCGTTGCCACCGGTACCGACGCCAGATATGGCGCCATCTGCCGCCACCCCGATCCGGCATCACCGCCGGAGCTGCGGGTGGAAAGCATCTTCGGGGTCATCATCGACTGCGACGAACGCAGCATGGTAGTCGCACCTGGCATCCCTTCACAGGTGGATTTCGAGTTGCTGGCGCTCTAGCTCTCCAAGACTTCCTGCGCCGTTTGTAGCGGTCACAACCGCGACGCCACGCAAACCGGGTGACGAAGCCCAGCGAATCACGTAGCCTTCACGTTTCGCTTCCCGCCGGTTCGCCATCATGCCTTCCCGTTACTACACCTTCGCAATTGCCGTGGCTGTATTCGTTGGCAGCCTGGTACTGGAGTTTGTGTTCCGTGCGCATTGGGTGACCTGGCCACTCATCGCCGTGAGCGGATTTCTGTCGCTGGTGGGTCTGATCGACATCACCCAGACGAAGCAGGCGATCCGGCGCAACTACCCAATCCTGTCGCACTTCCGCTTTTTCTTCGAGTACATCCGGCCGGAAATCCGGCAATACTTCATCGAGAGCGATAACGAGTCCTCACCCTTCTCGCGCGCCTCGCGGTCACTGGTGTACCAGCGGGCCAAGAAGGAGTCAGACAAGCGGCCCTTCGGCACCCAGCTCGACGTTTACGAGCCCGGCTACGAGTGGATCAATCATTCGGTGTCGCCCGCCGCGCCATCGACGCAGGACTTTCGCCTGACCATCGGCGCGTCAAGCAAACAGCCTTACTCCGCTTCGGTGTTCAACGTGTCGGCGATGAGCTTTGGCGCGCTGTCAGCCAACGCGATCCGGGCATTGAATCAGGGCGCAAAGATGGGCGGCTTTGCGCACGACACCGGCGAGGGTTCCATCTCGCGCTATCACCGCGAGATGGGCGGTGATCTCATCTGGGAACTGGGCAGCGGCTACTTCGGCTGCCGCACGGCAGATGGCAAGTTCGACCCGGTGCGCTTCGCCGAGCAGGCGCAGGACCCGCAGGTGAAGATGGTGGAGCTGAAGCTTTCGCAAGGTGCCAAGCCCGGCCACGGCGGCGTGCTGCCGGGGCCGAAGGTGACGCCCGAGATTGCAGAGGCACGCGGCGTGCCGGTCGGCGTGGACTGTGTATCGCCGGCGAAGCACAGCGTTTTTTCCAGTCCGGTCGAACTGCTCGAGTTCATTGCAAAGATGCGTGAGTTGTCCGGTGGCAAGCCGGCCGGCATGAAGCTCGCGATCGGTCATCCCTGGGAATTTTTCGCAATTGCCAAAGCGATGGTAAAGACCGGCCTGACGCCCGATTTCATCGTGGTGGATGGCTCCGAAGGCGGCACCGGCGCGGCACCGGTGGAGTTCACCGATCATGTGGGTGTACCGCTGCGCGAAGCGCTGATGCTGGTGCACAACACGCTGGTCGGCATCGGTGTGCGCGACCGCGTCAAACTGGGCGCCAGCGGCAAGATTGTCTCCGCGTTCGACATTGCGAAGACGATGGCGATGGGCGCCGACTGGTGCAATTCGGCGCGCGGCTTCATGTTCGCGCTGGGCTGCATCCAGGCGCAGAGCTGCCACACAGGGACCTGCCCGACCGGCGTCACCACGCAGGACCCCTTACGGCAGCGGGCACTCGTCGTGCCCAGCAAAGCCGAGCGGGTGTACGAGTTCCACAAAAGCACGCTGCATGCGCTCTCCGAGCTGCTGGCAGCGGCGGGGCTCACGCACCCTGATCAACTGCGGCCGGAGCACATCATTCGCCGCATCAGCTCGACCGAGGTCACCTCGCTGGCAACGCTCTACAAGTTCCTGAAGCCGGGTTCACTGCTACAAGAAGCATCCGGCCATCAGGTGTTCGAGTACTACTGGAAGCGGGCGCGGGCGGAGTCGTTCGCGCTGGCGTCCTAGCAGGCTACCAGCGCCAAGACAATTTACTTCTTCGCTTTGCCCGCAGGCTTTGCCGCTGCCGACTTTGCGGCAGCGGGCGCCGGCTTGATCAATCCGTCCAGTTGCGTCTCCATCGCCGACTGGATCGGGCCCTTGAACGCCGCCATCAGCAAGCCGAGCTTCACGTCCACCTGAATGTCTTTCGCGCTGACGGCCAGCGTGCCGTGCAGACCGCTACGGTCAAAGTGCAGCACATCGCCATCCCAGTTCGAGCGCAGGTCATAGTCCTTGGCCAGTTTGGCTGCCACCTTGTCGGCCGTCTTTCTGGCGTCAGCCACGGTTGAATGGTGAGCGCGCTTGATCGAGATATGGGACACAGCGATTCCTCCTGCAAATGGTTTGCGCTATTGTCGCCACATGAATCCACGCCTGCAACTCGCGATGACATTGGCCGACGAAGCCTCGGTCATGATTCGCCGCGCGTTCGCCGCGCGACGGCATACGTTGAGCGAAAAATCGGCCAACGACTTCGCGACCGATACCGACCGCGAAGTGGAGGCGATGATGGCAGCCCGCATCACGGCGGACTTTCCGGGCGACGTGCTGCTCGGCGAAGAAGGGGGCGAGCGTGTCCTCGGCGATGTGCCAGCAAACAATGTGCGCTGGATCGTCGACCCGCTCGATGGCACCTTCAACTTTGTGCATGGTTTCCCTTACGTCGCCACCTCGATTGCGGTTGAGGTTGACGGCGAGGTGCAGGCTGGGGTCATCGCCAATCCGGTCAGTGGCGAGGTGTTCTGCGCAGGCAAGGGTTACGGCGCCTGGCTGCACAGGGTTGACCAGCCACCCGTGCGCCTCGCAGTCAATTGCGAACACACGCTTGCCAGCGGCCTGATCGGCTCTGTGCTGCCATCAGCGGCGAGCAAGAGCTTCGAGCGGGTGCTGCCAGCGTGGCTTGACGTTGCCCGCCGTGCCGGCAGCATCCGCCGCACCGGCGCAGCCGCGCTGGATCTCGCACAGGTGGCAGCGGGCCGACTTGATGGCTTCTTCGTGATGAGCCTCAGCGCCTGGGACGCGGCGGCCGGGGCGTTGCTGGTGACAGAGGCCGGCGGCGTGGTGTGCGATTTCACTGGCGGCAATGACTTTCTCAAGAGCAATCAGGTGATTGCTGGCTCCGCCGTCGTTGCAGCGGAGCTCGCTGCGGTGCTGGGTCAGTACGCCATCAGCACCGGCTGAATCCAATGTGGAAATTTTTCGCGCCAAGGCGTCCTCAGTCAGGTAAAACAGCGCGATAAGTGGTGGCGTAGCTTCGGGGGAATCTGTGCTCAGTCAAGACTTGCGATCACGCCGCTTGCGGCCTTTACTGTCTGCGACACTGATACTGCTGCTGGTCAGCGCGTGCACTCAGATGCCGGCGCCAGTCGTCGAGCCACCGGTGGACAGCACCGATCGCTTTGCATTGCCGAATGACGCTGCGGTAGCACCCTGGCATGCGGTCAACATCCGGTTCAAAACGCCAACGGCCTACAGCACGGGCTCGATGGCAGGCGTGCCCTGCATTCATGCCATCTCGAACGCAGCCTGGTCGTTCTGGGTGGCGCCCGTGCCTTCCGCCTTCGCCGATCGGTCAACGCTATCCTGGCGCTGGTTCATCCCGGCGGCCATTCCCGATGCTGACCCGTCGGCGATCGGCAAGGACGATGCGCCGGCGCGTGTGGTGGTCTCGTTCAAAGGTGACCGTGGCAAACTCGACGCTGCTGAGCGCGCCACCATGAGCCTCGCACGAGCGCTGGGCGGGCTCGAGCTGCCTTACGCCGCAATCCAGTACATATGGGATGCGAAGACCGAACCGGAAACCATCCTGCCCAATTCCAACACCAGCCGCATCAAGAAGCTGGTCGTCAAGCGCGGGCCCGACGGCCTGGCAGACTGGCAGTCGTTCAGCCGTGATGTTCGGGCTGATTTCCGGCGCGCCTTTCCGGGCGAGGAGCCTGGCGAGATCGAAGGTGTCGGCCTGATGACTGACACCGACAGTCTGGGCGGCAAGGCTGAGGCTTGCTACGCCGACGTGTCGCTGCGTTGAGCCGAACGTAGAGCGGGGCTAGGCGCTCGCCCGCTTGAAGGTGGCCAGTGCTGTCGCAGCCGCAACGAACAGCCCGCCGAACAGCCGGTTCAGGAACCGGATCTGCGCTTCCGAGCGGAAAAACGCCAGTACCCGAGCGGCGAACGCGGTGTAGATCGCCATCGCGACGAAGTCGGTGAATGCCATGGTGGCCGCAATCGCCAGATACTGCGACCACAGCGAGGCATGACCGTCAATGAACTGCGGCATCACCGCCATCATGAACACGATGCCCTTGGGATTGGAGGCGTTTACCGCCCAGCCTTTCACCATCAGCGTTCGGGCACTGACGTTGGTTGCATCGCGATCGACGGCCGCCATCGGCACCGGTGCCGCGCGCCATTGCTTGAGGCCGAGATACACCAGGTAGGCCACGCCCAGCCACTTGAGTGCAGTGAAGGCATGCGTTGACGTGCTGAGCACCGCACCAAGGCCCACCGCCACCACGGCCAGCGCCGTCATGATGCCTGCGATCAGGCCGAAGGTGCCAATAAAGCCACGACGGAAGCCGTGATTCAGGCCGCAACTCATCGCGTAAATCGCACCAGAACCTGGCGAGAACGAGATGATCCAGGAGGCCACAAAAAACGCGAGCCAGGTGTCGAGTGACATGGGAATGAAGTCCGTTCTGTTTCTATTTGCTTGCCGCAGTCGCCACGGCATCAGCCTGAGCAGCGACGACGAAACTGTCAGCGAAAAAATCGGCTTCAGGCAAATTGCATTGCGTCGTGAAATCAGCTCGTGCTGAATCCACCACCACTGGCGCACCGCAGGCGTAGACCTGATAACCCGAGAGATCGGGAAGGTCCTGCATGACCGCCCGATGAACGAAGCCAGTACGGCCATCCCACGCATCTTCCGGCAGCGCATCGCTGACGACTGGCACGTAACGGAACCATTGCGGGTGCTGCGCCGCCCAGGCGTGGGCGAGTTCGTCCAGATACAAGTCCCTGGGCCGCCGTCCGCCCCAGTAAAGCACAACCGGACGCACGTTGCCGGTGTGGATCATGTGCTCGACGATCGCCTTGATCGGCGCGAAGCCGGTGCCGCTGGCGAGCAAAATGATTGGCTTGTCACTGTCGTCCCGCAGGTAGAAGCTGCCGTGCGCGCCTTCAAAGCGAAGGATGTCACGCACCTTCAGCGCCGGTACCGAGACACCGAATACACGATCAGTAAACAGGCCGCCGGGCAGATGACGGATATGCAGTTCAATCAGCGCGTCGTCATGTGGTGCGTTGGCCATCGAGAAACTGCGCCGCTTGCCATCTTTCAGCAGGAACTCGATGTACTGTCCGGCGCGGTACTGCAGGCGCTCGTTCGCCGGCAGCTTGAAGCGCAGGATCATCACGTCGTCAGCCACCTGTTCGAGCTGCTCGACCCGGCAAGGCAAAGTCTTCAGCACGACATCGCCCGCCTTGCGCACATCACGTGCTTCGATGGTCACATCACCCTTTGGCCTGGCCACACAGAACAGCGCCCGGCCCTGGGTGCGCTCCAGCTCCGGCAGCGTGGTGGCCTGATGCGGACCGTGTTCCACTTCGCCATCGAGCACCCGCCCCTTGCACGAGCCGCAGGCGCCGTTCTTGCAACCGTAGGGGATCAACAGGCCAGCCCGCAGCGCTGCTGTCAAAATAGTCTCATCGGCGTCGCAGGAAAAGACGTGGCCGCCGGGCTCGAGGGTGACTTGGGGCATGAAACGGGACGCGTTGTACGCAGGAAAACGGTGAAAAGACGGAAGCTGAGGATATTGATCGTTGGCGCGGGCGACGTGGCTCGAAGGCTGGTGGCCGGCGTCAATTTGCGCCCCGGCGCGAGCGATGCAATCCGCTGGCTCGGTCTCGCACGCAGCGCCGAAACCGCGCGTGCCTTGCGAGAAGATTTGATTTTACCGGTCGATGGCGATCTCGATTTCCGGCCCAGCCTGCGTCGTGCCGGCGCGCTTGGGCGCAGCGCTGCGGCCGTGCTGATGCTGGCACCGCCGCCGAATGATGGCAACGACGACCCGCGCATGCGGCGCTGGCTGGCCGCCGTTTCCAGGAGGCCGCCGCCGGACGCGCGCAACCGCGCCCGCGCACGCGCCCAGCGCCGACGGCATGCGGACGACGATGCCGCCGCCAGCCGGGTCATTGCCGCCAGACGGTTGCGCCATCACCGGCATGCCCTGCACAGCGTCTACGTGAGCACCACCGGCATCTATGGCGATTGTGCCGGTGAGCTGATTGACGAAACCCGTCGCGCCCGCCCTGCGAGTCCCCGAGCCAGACGCCGCGTCGCCGCCGAGGCCCGCGTTCGTGCCGCGCGCTCACAGCGGACGGCCATCCTGCGTGCGCCGGGCATCTACGCCGCGGATCGTCTGCCAGTCGAGCGCCTGCGCGCCGGCACGCCGGCGCTGGCGATGGAAGACGATGTTTACAGCAACCACATCCACGCCGAGGATCTGGCGCGCGCCACCTGGCTCGCCATCTTTCGTGGCCGCAGCCGGCGTGTCATCAATGTGGTGGATGACAGCGAGCTGCTGATGGGGCAATACTTCGACCAGGTGGCCGATGCCGTGGCCCTGCCACGCCCGCGCAGGCTGCCGCGCGCGCAACTGATCCGCGAGGTGTCACCGATGCTCTATTCATTCATGAGCGAGTCGCGCCGCATCGACAACGCCCGCATGAAGCGCGAGCTGCGGCTGCGCCTTGCCTACCCGACGCCCGCCCACTTTCTGCGCCAGATGAAGCCTGCCGCCGCGCTGCAGCGAACGCTGCTGTGAACAAACCCGACCGATCATGACCACATTGAGCCGCGGCCAGATCAAGACCAAACTCGACGCCTACGAGCGCCTGATCCGCCTCGACAAGCCGGTGGGCTTCATGCTGTTGATGTGGCCAACGCTGTGGGGGCTGTGGATCGCCACGCGTGGCGCACCCGACGTGCGGCTGGTCGCCGTCTTCGTGCTGGGCACCATCCTCATGCGTTCGGCCGGCTGTGCGATCAATGACTGGGCCGACCGCGAGTTTGACGGGGCAGTGAAGCGCACGGCGATGCGGCCGCTGGCTGCCGGCGAGATCAGCGGACGCGAGGCGCTGTGGGTGGGCGCGGTGTGCGCACTGGCTGCTGCGCTGCTGCTGATCCCGCTCAACTGGCCGGCACGTTTCTGGGCGCTGCCGGCGCTGGCAATCGCCGCCATCTACCCGTTCACCAAGCGCTTCTTCTCGATTCCGCAGGCCATCCTGGGGGTCGCGTTCAGCATGGGCATTCCGATGGCGTTTGCGGCGGTGCGTGGCGAGGTGCCGCTGATCGTGGCGTGGCTGATGCTGGCCAACTTTTTCTGGGTGCTGGCGTTCGACACCGAGTACGCGATGGTGGATCGCGACGACGACATCCGCATCGGCATCCGTACCTCGGCGCTCTTTTTCGGGCGCTTTGACGTGCTGGCGGTTGCGTGTTGCTACGCCGCATTCATCGCCATGATGGTGCTGATCGGCAACGCCGCCGGCCTCGGCCCGATTTACTACTTCGGCCTCACCCTCGCCACGACGCTGGCGCTGCATCATCTGTGGCTGATCCGCGATCGCGACCGCATGCGCTGCTTCGCAGCCTTCCGCGGCAACAACCTGTTCGGGATGGCGATCTTTGTTGGTGTCGCGCTCGACTACGCGGTACGCACGGGCGCGTGGCCGCGCTGGTACGCGTAACGGGAGTTCGTTAACGGCTTTTTGCTGAAACCCTTGTTGAATAAGGGCCCGGCGCAACAAAGTGTTAAAAGTCGACTTTGGCACTATTCCGGCTTTCTGCCCTTTGCCGGCGAGCGTCCATGGAAAAGCTGATCGTTAAAACGGCGGTTGCCCCGCCGTCGGTAGTCACCACGCTGCAATGCGCTCAGAGCGTCAGTTCGAGGTTATCGAGCAGACGAGGCGTGCCCAGCCGCGCGGCGCCCAGAATGACCAGTTCGCGGTCCTCGTCTTTTGGTGGCAGCAGATCGGCGCGGCGGCGCACGGTGATGTAGTCCGGGCGCCAGCCGTGGCGTTCGAGCTCGGTCATCGCCTCGGCCTCGATCGTCGCCCATGAGTGTGTGCCGGTGCGCACCGCGTCGCGCACTTCCTGCAGCACGCGATAGAGTCGAGGTGCCTCTGCGCGCTCAGCGGCAGACAGATACTGGTTGCGCGACGACAGTGCGAGGCCGTCCTCCGCGCGCACCGTCTCGGCAAGGATGATCTCGACCGGCAGCGCCAGTTGCCGCGCCATCGTCTGCAGCACCAGACACTGCTGGTAGTCCTTCTTGCCGAACACTGCGGCATGCGGCTGCACCATGTTGAAAAGCTTCAGCACGACGGTGGCAACACCGCGAAAGTGCCCCGGACGCACGGCACCTTCCAGGATGTCCTCAATGCCGGACGGCTGCACCGTGTAGGTCTGCGGCTCCGGGTAGAGCTCTTTTTCGTCGGGGGCGAAGACCACGTCGCAGTCGATGCTTTCGAGCTTTTTGCAGTCGTCCGCCAGCGTGCGCGGGTAGCGGTCAAAGTCCTCACGCGGCCCGAATTGCAGGCGGTTGACGAAGATGCTGACCACGGTACAGGCGCCGCGGGGCGCGGCTTCCTCGACCAGGCGCAGATGGCCCTCGTGCAGATTGCCCATGGTCGGCACGAACACGTTGTTCGGCACGCCCTGCAGATACTTGCGCAGTTCGGCAACGGTGTGAATGACTTCCATCGGGACCTCCTGTAACGACGATCATCGGCGGCTGCGGCACATCGCGCCCACCCGGACGATCAGGCGATGGAGTGTACGGTGTGGATCAGTTGCGCCGGGGAATCGATGATGCGTCGGGCGCCAGCGTTGTGCAATTCGTCGTGACTGCCGAAGCCCCAAAGCACGCCCAGCGAATGGGCGCCCACGTGCAGCGCAGCCTCCACGTCCTTGTCGCGATCACCGATCATCACCGCGTTGACCGGCGACACTTTGTAGTGACCAATCAGATGGGCAAGCAAATCAGTCTTGTGATCGAAGCGCCCGTCAAACTCCGGCCCGTGGATGCCGTCGAAGTAGCGGGTGAGGTCAAAGTGATCGATGATCTTTTCGGCGAACACGCGCGGCTTGCTGGTGCACAGCGCAATGGTGAAGCCCTGCAGATGAAGCTGGCGGATGGCATCGCCCATGCCTTCGTAGAGGCTGTTCTCGGCCCAGCCAGTGTGCTCGTAGCGATGGCGGTAGTAGTGCAACGCAGCTTCGGTATCGATGCCGGGGAAAGCGCGCGGCAACGACTCGCGAAATGGCGGCCCGACAAACGGCATCACCTCACTGTCAGCCAGTTGCGGAAAGCCAAGCTTCTCCAGTGCGTAGTTCAGGCAGCGCGCGATGCCGTCAAAATTGTTGGAAACGGTACCGTCGAGGTCAAAGAACAGCGTGGTAACAGCCACGTAAAATACGTCCTGGGCAGAGGATCGGGGATGTCGTGAGCGAGAAGTTTATCGAAGGCCGCATTGTCGGTCGCGTGGATTACACCGATTCCCTGTTTTCGCTGCGCTTCGACGCCCCGCTGGACCCGTTCGTCGCCGGACAGTACTGTCGCGCCGGCCTGATTTTGCCCGGTGAACGCGGCGCCGAGGTCACCATGCGGCCGTATTCGATGGTCAACGCGCCCGACCAGCGTCCGCATGAGATTCTTCTGACGCTGGTGCCGCAGTCGGTGGGCGGCATCGTGTCGCCTGCACTGCATCAGTTGCGGGTGGGCGATGCCATCTGCATCGGGCCGAGGGCCAACGGCTTCTTCTCGATGCCAGAGGTGCCCGACGCCGAGGTGCTCTGGTGTCTCGCCACCGGCACCGGCATCGGGCCGTTCATGTCGATCCTGCACACCGCCGCACCGTGGCAGAAATTCCGCCGTATCGTGGTCGTCCATGCCGTTCGCTACGCTGCCGAGCTTGCCTATCGCAGCGCGTTTGAATTGCTGTCGCAGAAACACAACGTTGCCTTGACCTATGTCCCCTTCGTGTCGCGTGAGGCGGCGCCTGACGCGCTTTCTGGCCGCATCCCCGCCGCCATCGCCGATGGCAGGCTGGAAGCCCGGGTTGGCATCGCCCTCACGCCTGAAAACTCCCATTGCATGCTCTGCGGCAACCCGCAAATGGTCACCGACACCATGGTCACCCTCGAAAGCAAAGGTCTGCGCAAACATCGCCGCCGAACGCCTGGGCAGATAACGACGGAGGCATACTGGTAGTTGCCGATGAAACAGCAGTGTTGCTGCCTGTTGCTCGCCCTACACTCCCCTATCTCATTCACCAAGCCACAAAACAATCATGGCCGCCTATCTCGTTGTAGACACCCTGCTCGACAATCCGGAGCTCTATGAGCAGTACAAGCTGAAAGCCAAGCCGCTGGTCGAGCAATACGGCGGCGAGTACCTGGCGCGCGGCGGCGCCTTGACGCTCAAGGAGACCGCGCTGTGGTCCCCGACGCGGCTGGTGCTGGTGAAATTCCCTGATGTGGCAACCGCCAATCGCTTCTACGATTCGCCCGAGTATCAGGAAGTGCTCAAGATCAGTCAGCAGTCCGCACGGCGGACTGTGGTGCTGATCGAAGGCATCTGAACGCCGCGCTGGCGCTAGGGCCTGTTCACACTATTTTCGAGAGATGCGTTGCAACGAGACGGCGATGGGTGCAAGGAGCCCTGCGAAGGCCGTGGTTGTTCCACGGCCAAGCAGGGCGACGCGGCAGACGCGCCGTATCGTTGCAACCCTCCGGGGCGTATCCTGTTTTCGCGCCCGGTGTTGTTGCGAATGCCTTGTGGTGCCCGCACCACGGCGGCCTTCGCGCCTAACCGTGCATCGAAAACAGGATCGCCGCACTCGCGAAAATAGTGTGAACAGGCCCTAGTTCTCGCCGAGAAAGCCACCGCTCTGATGCGCCCACAGGCGCGCGTAGAGCCCGTCTTTCGCCAGCAAGGACTTGTGATCCCCCTCTTCGACGATACGGCCTTCGTCGAGCACGATCAGGCGGTCCATCGCGGCGATCGTTGACAGTCGGTGTGCGATGGCAACCACCGTCTTGCCCTCCATCAGTTGATAGAGGCTTTGCTGGATCGCCGCTTCAACTTCGGAGTCGAGCGCGCTGGTCGCTTCATCAAGCAACAGGATCGGTGCATCCTTCAGCATCACGCGCGCAATGGCGATGCGCTGGCGCTGGCCGCCGGAGAGCTTGACGCCGCGCTCGCCGACGTGCGCGTCGTACGCGGTGCGGCCTTTCGGATCGGTCAGGCGCTGCACAAAATCATGTGCCTCGGCACGCTGCGCTGCGTGCAGCATGTCCTCATCGGTGGCGTCTGGTCTGCCATAGACGATGTTGTCGCGCACCGAACGGTGCAACAGCGAGGTGTCCTGGGTGACCATGCCGATATTGCTGCGCAGGCTGTCCTGCGTCACTGTCGCGATGTCGGTGCCATCAATCAGGATGCGGCCGCCGTCGATATCGTAGAAGCGCAGCAGCAGGTTGACGATGGTGGATTTGCCAGCACCGGAACGACCGACCAGGCCAATCTTTTCACCGGGCCGGATGGTCAGCGACAGATTCTCGAAAATCGGCTTCAGCGTCTGTGGTCTTGCGACCTCCGTCGTTGCGTCGCCTGCTGATTTTTCGCGACGATCCTGTGCGTAGCTGAAGGTCACGTTCTCAAAGCGGATCTCGCCGCGCGTCACGGTGAGCGGCTTGGCCGTCGGAGCGTCCACCACAGTCTGCTGTTTCGACAGCGTATCGAGGCCGTCACGCACGGTGCCGATGTGCTCGAACAGACCAGCAAGCTCCCACATGATCCAGTTCGACATGCCGTTGAGGCGCAGGGTCATCGCGGTCGCCGCTGCAACGGCGCCGACGCCCACCGCGCCATCAGACCATAACCAGATCGTCACGCCGACGGTAGACATGGTGAGCAGGATGATCAGCACATGGTGCGCCATGTCGTAGGCAGTGATGTAGCGCCACTGCTTGTACACCGTCGACATGAACTCCTGCATCGCGTTCTTGGCGTAACCTGCTTCGCGCTGCGCGTGCGAGAACAGCTTGACGGTGGCGATGTTGGTGTAGGCGTCAGTGATGCGGCCGGTCATCAGCGAGCGGGCATCGGCCTGCGCCTGCGAAATCTTCGCCAGGCGAGGCACGAAATACCAGCAGGCGCCACCATAGGCAATCACCCAGGCGATGAAGGGCAGCGCGATGCGCCAGTCGAAGCCGCCGGCACCAATCACCATGGTGACGAAGTAGATGATCACAAACACCATCACGTCGGCGAGGATCATCCAGACATCACGCACCGCCAGCGCGGTCTGCATCACCTTGGTAGCGACGCGGCCGGCAAATTCGTTCTGGTAGAAGCTCATGCTCTGTCCGAGCATCATGCGGTGAAAGTTCCAGCGCAGCCGCATCGGGAAGTTGCCCATGATGGTCTGGTGCTTCACAAAGGCGAAGGCCGACACCATGATCGGGCTGATCGCCAGCAGGCTGAACAACAGGATCAACCCGCCGGCGTGCTTGTCCCAGAGCTGCGTCGGTTCGGTCTTCGCCAGCCAGTCGACCAGCTTGCCCATCATCGCGAACAGCAGCGCCTCGATCAGGCCGATGACACCGGCGGTGACGGTGACTGCCGCCATGTACGGCCGCAACCCCTTGGTGCAGGACCACAGAAACGACCACAACGACTTTGGCGGTACCGCCGGTACTTCAGCCGGATAGGTGCTGACGAGTTTTTCGAATACCTGAAACATGCAATCAACCCTGAATTGGTAGCGAGGCCGGCTTGGGCAGACTGCGTGTCCCCATCATCACCGTGCTGCGCCACGCAAAAATTGTCAAAACCACCGCGCTCAGACCGGCCATCGCTAGCGACGCACGCAGGCCGATGTGTTCGCCCACGTAGCCACCGATCAGCGCACCGGGACCGGCACCGATCAGGATCAGCCAGCGCATGGTGCTGGTCATGCGGCCAAGCAACGGCTCGGGTGTCACTGCCTGCCGGAGCGACAGGAAGTTCACGAAGATCAGCGTCGCGCCGCCGGAGAAGCAGGTCAGCATGAAGCCGAACAGCACCACGCCGAACACGCTCGCTGGCGCCACCGCCAGCGCCAGCCAGCCCACCGCGCTGACCGCGAAGCCGGCCACGATAGTGGGGCCAGGGCCGACACGTTCGCTTACACGTTTGCCATACACGCTGGCGAGGATGGTGCCCACGCCCATGCCGACGTAACACATGCCAATCGCCTGCGCCGTCATACCCAGCTCGCGGGTCGCCACCAAAATCTGCACCACGCTCGCCATGTGATGCAGCAACTGCCAGCAGCCCACGAACAGTGCGAGCATCCACAGCATCCGGGTGCGAAACACAAAGCGCAGACCATCGCGCAACTGCCGCATGAAGCTCGCTGCAGGGCGATCGGCCAGCGACTCATCGACGCGAATGCCGCGCAACAGCAGCACCGACCCGGCAATCAGTAACGCATCGAACGCAATCGCAATCGGCGCGCCAAGCAGTTTGATCAGTGCTCCCGCCAGCCCGGGCCCCGCGATCTCTGAACCGGAAACGGCGAGCGCGTTCTTGCTGTGTGCTTCAACCAGCCGCTCGCGCGACACGATCTGGGTCAGCACAATCTGCGCAGCCGTGCCACCAAACACGTGCACGCAGCCCAGCACAAAGCCCACCGCATAGAGCCAGGTCATGGAGAGCACACCGGTCCACGCCGCAATCGGCACCGTGGCGAGCGCGAGCGCAAAGACTGATTCGCCAATCACGTAGACCGGCAGCTTGCGCACGCGATCAAGCCAAACGCCTGCGGGCAGCGACAACAGCACGAAGGGCACGATCTCGGCCGCCATCAGAAAGCCCATCTGGGTGGGCGTGGCGTTGAGCACCGTGGCCGCCGTGAGCGGCAGCGCCAGCATGGTGATCTGGGCGCCGAAGTGGGTGATGATGACCGAGGCGAAGATGCGGCGATAGTTGCGGTCGTGCAGCAGATCACCGGCCGGCAGCGAAGGCATGCGCAGCAACGAGCGCAGCGCCCTGCCTATTCGCTCAGACAAACTGGACATGAAATTCAAAATGGTTTGCATCGCAAACTCCGGAAAACTTGGGGGCCCTGGGCAACAGTGACCCGCGGCAATGGCAACGGAAATGGCAACTGGCGCCGGACACCGGTGCAACAGCGGCAATGACAACAACCAGCGGAGGTTGAAACGGGAGCGAATCAGGCGCTAGGAAGCGTCTGCCTGCTCCGGACCAGACAAAGCGTGCGGTGCTCGCAAATCCTGCCGAAGGCGGGAGAGGTGCGGCCCTTGCGAAGTGCTCCGAATGATCGTCGAGTCAACGCGGGTGTTTCGGGAAATAAATTCCCGGAACGGACAGCAGTGGCGAGGCTGGAACCCCGAGCCCTGCCATCACGACGCCGGTCACGCCGCTGTTTGCACAGGCGCGAACGAGTTGGGAGCGGGAAATCGTGGTTTGCATCGCGGCGTCCTTTCTGGTGCGGGGACAGGCCCGTTGGTTTGCGCTGTTGGCGCGACGGGCGGGTGCACAGGTAGTAATGCTACAACGCCAAAGCGGGGCTTGAATAGCCCTGTTTCGTCAGGAACACCCTGACTACTGGCTCAATTCAGTCCAGGACAACCCGCGCACACCGCAGTGGCGCGCCAGATGGCTGGCAATCAGGTTCCAGTTGTTGCGCGTAGCGCCGGGGCTGAGCCGGATGCCGCTCAGTGCCCGCGAATCGTTGAAGCCGAGCAGGATGCGCGTCAGCAGCAGGCCATCAATCAGCGGGTGATATTGCCCGTCGCCGTCAAGGTCGGGGGTACATGCCGTGTAGCCAAACGGCCCGCCCTGATAACGCGCCAGACAGGCACTCTCCAGCATGCCACCCACGTTGCGCTGGCAACCACCCGCGAGCACCAGATTGCCGTCCGGTTGCAGCAGCATGGCGTAAGCGCGATCGTTGCTGGCACCGCTACCAAACGCAGTGGCAATGACTCCAGTCCCGTCGGTGTTGCCGGCGATGGCGCGATCCTGTTGCCCCTCCGGCAGTAACCGGACCCAGCAGAAGTCCTCCGCCGTGGTCGCGTTGCCCATACCGCAACTGCCGGCGGCGATGATGCGGCCATCAGCCTGTACCCCGATGCTGCGCACGACGTCGTCGAGCGCGCCAAAGCCCATTGGAAGCGTCAGCTTGCCGGTTCCGTTGAAGGTGGTATCGAGCGTCGCCGTCGCCGGATCAACGCGGATCAGGCAGAAGTCGAAACCGGTCGCCGCCTGCGCGTAGCAACTACCGCCGAGCAGCGCCTTGCCGTCCGGTTGCAGTGCCATCGCGTAAGCATGGTCGGCCGCGTTGCCCGGGCCGACAGCAAACGCGGCCTTGCCGCCCGTGCCGAAGCTGGTGTCGAGCACGCCGTCGGCGCTGAAGCGCATCAGGCAAAGGTCAACGCCCGTTGCGGTCATGGTGTCGCAGTGGCCGCCGGCCAGCAGCTTGCCGTCGCCGAGCTTGATCAGTGCAGTCAGCACGTCACTCTGGCCGCCTGGTGCGCTGGCGACGTAGCTGGTGAAGGTGAGGCCGTTGTTGCCGAAACTGCGGTCAAGTTTGCCGTCGCGCTCGTAGCGGGCGAGGCAGAAGTTGACGCCGGTCACCGTCGCATAGTCGCAAGGTCCGCCCAGGATGATGCGTCCGCCCGGTTCGAGCACGATGGCATTGGCGCTGTCAGCATTGGCAGGGCTGACCGAGGTGGTAACCCAACCGCTCAGGCCAAAGCCGCCATCAAGCGTGCCAAAGCTGTCGATGCGTACCATGCAGAAGTCGGCGCCGGTGGCAGGCATTTCGCACTGCCCGGCGACCACGAGATTACCGGTCGGCTCAATCGCGATGGCGTTCGGTATCGCGTAGCCGCCGCCATTGGTCGGACTGATACGCACGCGGCCGCTGTTGCCGAACGGCAAGTCAAGACTGCCGTTGGCGTTGAAACGCGCAACGCAAAAAAACGGTTGCGACAGATTGAGCGTACAGGCAGCAGCGATCACCAGCCTGCCGTCGGGTTGCCGCACCATCGCACGCACGCTGACGATGTCGTAGCCCAGCGTGTCGATCACTCGCCCGCCGGTACCGAATGTGGTGTCCAGCTCGCCGGGCAGAGCCAGTGCGACGGCGCCGCTGAAAGCGACTACCAGCCCGGTGAGCGTTTGCAACAGGTGTAGCAATAGCGGGGAACGGGAACGCGTGGTTGGTTTCATCATCGCAATGTCCTCGCGGCGCTAGGGTGCGACGCCGAAGCCGCACTGTTCAATGGCATGGCGACGAATGAGCGCTGCGCTGTTGCGCACTGCCGCTGGTGGAAAGTTGATACCCTGCACGACAGCGTTACTGCCGAAGCCGAGCATCAAGCGGTTGAGCATCAGTGCATCGGTATCAACGCGGGCAACGCCGTCGCCGTCGAGGTCGAGGCTGCAACGGCGATAGCCAAGCGGGCCACCGGCCAGCGCGATCACGCAGGCGTCGGCGCTCAAGGTTCCGGTGTTGCCACAGGCTGCTGCGACCAGCAGGCGTCCGCCCGGCTGCATGGTCAGCGCGAACGCCGCCTCCTGCAGGGTGGCGCTCGGTGACGTCGGATAAATGATCGCGACGCCGTTGCTGCCAAAGGAGGCATCCGTCTGCCCCTCGGGCAGATAACGGGCAACGCAGATGTCGGCGTCGGCCGCTGGCGTGACTTTCCGGCAAATGCCGGCGGCGACGATGCGGCCATCAGGTTGCAGCACCAGCGAGCGGATCGCACTGACGGGATGGGTTGCGGGCGCGGTCACCACCTTGCCGCTGGCAGCGAACGCCGCATCAAAAGTCGTGTCGGGGCTGCCGTTACCTAAGTAGCGGGCCAGGCACAGGCCATAAACATTGGGTGAGATGCGGCAGCTACCGGCAGCGAGCAGCTTGCCATCCGGTTGCACCAGCAAGGCATTGGCGGCGTCGTCCAGTTTGTCGGCAGCGAAACTCGTTGATACCCAGCCGGTGCCTGGTCCGAAATTGGTGTCGAGCGCGCCTGCTGCGCCCAAGCGCGCGACGCAGAAGTCGAGCGCGGTATCGAGGTTGGGGTGGCAACTACCGGCCGTGTGCAGACGGCCGAAGCGGTCAGTCGCCAGCGCATTGATCGACTCCTGTGCCGCCGGATCGCCCGACATCCGGAAAACTTGAATGCCGCCGGTGCCGAACGTGGGCCGCGGCGCGCCCGTGACTGCATCGTAGCTGGCCAGACAAGAGTTGCTCGGCGCGCCACACTGACCGGCGACGACGATGTTGCCGGCGGGGTCTAGCGCAACGGCGTGCGCCAGATCAGAGCCAGTGCCGGCCGAGAGCGCCGTCAGCACGCGGCCGGCGTTGCCAAACGCGGTATCGGGCGTGCCGTTGGCGAGGTATCGCACCACACAGAAGTCGTAGCCGCCGGTGTCGCTGTTGCAGGTGCCGGCGACGACCACCTTGCCGTCAGGCTGCAGCAGCATGGCCTGCGGAATGTCGCTGCCGAAGCCGGGCGTAACGTGGGTCACGGTGAGGCCGGCGCTGCCAAAGCTCGTGTCGGCCTGACCGTTGCCGAGCAGCCGCATCACGCAAAACGCGGTCTTCTGCACCGAGATGCCGCGGCAGCCGCCGGCAAACAGTACCTTGCCATCGGGCTGGCTGACAATCGCCTGCGCCTGACTCAACTGGCCGCTGAGGCTCAAGAACCAGCGCGAGACGCCGCCGCCGAAACTGGCGTCATAGTCGGCAGGCGCCGCATGCGCGACACCAGGGATGGTGATCAGCGACACGTCGAGCATGGCGACCATGCAGGCAACGCGCGCCCACCGTCGCCAAAAGCAGTTTTTCTGATTCATGCCGGACAACAACGTGAACGGCGGCAGTTCTTGCTCACGCCACGCCATCACGCACCAGCCGCGCCATGCCGTGACAGTGAACATCGCGGCGACGCTGATAGGCAAATTGCGACCCGACCTCCGGCGCGCAGGGAGTGGCGACCAGCGCAAGGTTTTCCATCACCAGCAGCGTGCAGCGCTCGTATTCGGCATCGGAAAAATCTGCAACCACCAGCACGCGCAGGCGGCAACAGCTTTCTTCGTAAAGTGCCATTTGTATTGGGATGTCAGCGCCAAAATGCTTGAAGTCGGGTTTTTTCAAAACAGGCTCCCGTGCCCAATGTCGTGGTCGTTTCAGCAAAAAGCCGTTATGCTTTTTCACCGCTTGCTGCAGTGATGGCGCGCCGCGCTTCGCGGTAACGTCCATGCCAATGTCCATTCACTTGCGCCTTTGTTTGCATCCTTGTCACTGCAAACGCGGGACGCCGTCAGAATTGCTCATTTCACCGCCCGATCACGGGCCAACAGGTTGCCCTTGAACGATCCCGCTCCGCCCGTTTTCAACTTTGATGCCGCCGATCCGGCTGCCGCCTATCAGGCGGTGTATGCCGAGCTCAAGCGGGTGGCGCGCAGCCAGTTGCGCAGCCAGTCAAATCTGACCGACCTCCCGGCCACCGTGCTGGTGCACGAGAGCTTTGCGCGCATGGCGAAGCTCGGCTCCACGCTCTCGCGCGAGGCGTTCTTCAGCTACGCCGCCCGTGCCATGCGCAGCGTGGTGATCGACTATGTACGGGCGCGGCAGACCGACAAGCGCGACGGCATTGATGTCAGCCTCACGCTGGCCGGTGAGCTCGCGGCCCCGACGCTGGACAACGACCGCATCCTTGCCGTTGATCGCGCCCTGCACGAGCTGAAAGAGATCGACCAGCGCGCACACGATCTCGTCGAGCTGCGCTACTTCGCCGGTTTCACGCTGGAAGAATGCGCCGAGCAGCTCGGCATCTCAATGGCCACCGCCACCCGCGACTGGCAGAAGGCGCGCGCCTTTCTGGCCGACGTACTGGAGCCTGGCGCACGCTAGCGGCTGGCCATCGTGCGCCGCGCGATGAGCAAATCGGTACCGTTTTGACGTTCTTTCAAATGGCAGCAGACACCACGACGTTTGCTGCCCGTCTGTCTGAACCTCAAATTGGGAGCCGTTCCAATGCCAACCAGATACCTGCGGCGATCCACGTCGCCATTCACCGTTGCGCGCCAGTCATTCGCCGCACTGCTTGCGCTGGCAGCGGGTGCTGCGTACGCCATTGCTGGCAGCACTGACACTTCGTTCGCGGCAGGCGTGGGGCGTTACGCCTTCAACTTCAACAACTCGGCGGCGCAGGAGGCAAGAGCCTTGGCCGTGCAGCAGGACGGCAAAATCATCATCGTCGGCGGTTGCCATAACGGCATCGACAGCGACTTCTGCATTGCCCGCCTGACTGCCAACGGCGCACTCGACACCACTTTCGTCGGACCGCAGGGCAACGCTGGCGGCAAGTTCCTGCTGCCGATCGGCGATGGCAACGACGGCGCCGTCGCCGTGGCCGTACAACCTGATGGCCGAATCATCGTGGCCGGAACCTGTACCGTGGGAGCGGTCAACAAGTTTTGCCTCGCACGCCTGCAAGGCGATGGCAGCCTCGATACCAGTTTCAATGGCCCTGACGCCGCCGGCACCGGCGAGGGCAACGGCCAGGGCCGCTTCAGCTTCGGCGTCGCTGGTAGCGGGCCGGAGTCGCTGGTTGCGCTGGCGCTGCAGCCGGACGGCAAGATCCTGGTCGCCGGTACCTGCAGCCCAACGGGCACCTCCCTGTTCTGTCTGGCCCGATTGAACGCCAGCGGCAGCTTCGACAGCAGCTTCAACGGCCCCGACGCGGCGGGCACTGGTGCCGGTGCTGGCCACGGCAGATTTGCGCTGGCGGTCGGCGGTGGCCACAACGCGGCGTCGGCGATGACGCTGCAGGCCGACGGCAAGATCATCGTCGTTGGCTCCTGTCAGAACGGCGCCACCGCAGTGGATTTCTGCGCGGTGCGGCTGATGGCAGCCGACGGTCGTTTCGACCTCTTCTTTGACGGCGGCGACAACATCGTCACGCTCAATGGCAATGGCAAAGTCCTCATGCCAATCACGTCCGGTTCGAGCAACGACTTCGCCTCGACTGTGGCGATACGTCCCGATGGCATGATCTACATCGTCGGGTCGTGCTGGAATGGCAGCAACTACGACTTCTGCGGCACCCGGCTCGAACAGGGCAGTGGCCGCAGGATGATTTTCTACGGTACCGGCTTCAACGGCTTCGCGCAGCCTGTCGGCACCGGTGACGACTTCGCTACCGGCGTGCTGTTTCAGACTGACGGCAAGTTCATCATCACCGGTCAGTGCCTGAGCGGCTTGGTGTACCAGTTCTGCGCCGCACGCTTCCATGCCGACGGCGGGCTCGACGTATCGTTCGACAGTGTGCTGAATGGCGCCGGCCGCATTCTGCTGCCACCAATCCTTGCGGATGATCGCGCCAATGCCAGCGCATTGCAGGTGTCGGCCACCGTGAGCGGATCATCGAACTATCGGACTGAATACCGGCTGCTGCTCACCGGCAAGTGCACCCAGGGCAGCATCAGTTTCTTCTGCGTGACGCGACTGCTGCTGGGTGACAACGGCGCGCAGCAATGCGCGCTCGATATCGACGGCGATGGCCGCATGCTGGCCACGGTTGACGGGCTGATCGCGACGCGTCTGATGCTGGGCATCCGAGGCCCGGCAGTCATCGCCGGGATTACCTTTCCGGCCGGTGCAACCCGCAGCGACTGGCCAGCGATCCAGCGCTACCTGAGCAGCCAGTGCGGCGCGGTGCTGAGTCCTGATCTCGCGGCGCAGTAAGCGCTCGTACGCTTGCCGACGCGGCGCGCCACGATCTCTGCCTAACGGTGCCGGCGACGCTGGTGCCAGGCTGCAACAACAAGCAGCAGCGTCAGCATCAGCGCCGCTAACGACCCGCCAGTCGGCACCGCCACCGCAGTTGCCAGCGCGAAGGTCGCGGTCACCGAGCAGTTCGCGTTCACCACCCCGGTCACGTACTTGCCACTGCTGCTCAGCGTGCCGCCGCAGCCGGTGACGCTGGCAATCACGTAACCCGCGTCCGGCGTCACCGTCAGCTCGGTACGTCCGCCCTGTGCAATCTGGAACGGCGCGGCCGGCGAAATGCGGCCATGCGCGCCCGCGATCGGCGTGATGGTGAACTGCGGCGTGATGGCGGTAAAGCTGACGGTGATCGAACAGTCCGCCGTCACCGGGCTGCGGGTGGTGAACTGGTTGCCGCCGACCGTGAAACCGTTGACCCCGCAGGTGGTTTGCGCGCTGGCGCGATAGCCCGGATCCGGCACTGCGGTGAAGCTCACATAGCTGCCGAACAGGATCGCTCGCAACCCGATCGGCGTGACCGCGCCCGGACCGGTGCTACTGATGGTCACCGCGAACATGGTGTTGTCAAACACCGGCGCCACGTTGCAGTTGGCGTTGATGAACACGATCGTGTAGCTGGTGCCCACCCATTGCCCCGCCGGGCAGTTGCCACCAACTACCACGCCATAGCCTGCATTCGACACGATGGCGAAACTGGCGCCACCGTTGACACCGGCGAGCTGCGGCGTACCGGGGAATATTTCGCCATTCGGCGCAGCCACCGGTGTGACGGTGTAATTGACGCTGCAATCACGCGACCACGGCGCAACACCCGTCGCGGTGTCCCACGCCGCATCGCTGCTCACGGTCAGCGCGTTCGGGCACAGACGCGAGTTGTTGGCGGTAAGGTTGTTCGGCGACGGCACCGCCGGGATGGTGCCGGTCAGCAGGTTGTTGCCGACGTCGATACCACCCAGACCGCTCAGCCCTGCGAGCGACGGCAAGGCGCCACTCAGTCGGTTGTTCCGTAGCGACAGGGTTTGCAGTTGCGCCAGTCCAGTCAGCGCCGGGATATTGCCGCTCAGTTGATTGCTCGACAGATCGACGAGTTGCAGATTGCCGAGTCCGGCAAGCACCGGAATGTTGCCCGACAAACGATTGTTGTTGAGCGCCACGGTGCGCAGTGCCGCCAGCCCGGTAAGCGCAGGAACGCTGCCGGTCAGGCGATTGTTGCTCGCCAACACGATCTGCAGCGACGTCAGACCGCTCCACGAGCCGATGTTGCCGTTGAGCTGGTTGCGGCTCAGATTAAGTGTCTGCAATGCCGTCATGCCCGTGAGTGTCGGGATGCCGCCGGTCAGCCGGTTGCCGTCGGCAATGAAGCTGCGCAGGTTGCCGAGCTGATTGATTGACGTGGGCAGCGTGCCAACGAGATTGCGTACGCTCAGGTTGATCTCCAGCACCGTCGTCTGCCCGGCATCGCAGGTCACACCACCCCACGCACATTCGCTGCCGGCGGCGCCGGTCCATGTCGGCGTGACACCAGTCCAGCCGACGCCATTGGTGGCACCGTAGAGATCGAGCAGCACTTGCCGCTCGGCGTCGGGGATGGCGGCGACGGCGCCCCACATGATGCTGGCAAACGCCAGTGACAGCAGGTTTCGTACGAGGCGGCCAAACATCGACGTCGCACTCGATGCTGGGCAGGCGTCGCCGAAATGTTGCTGGGGAATACGGCAACTGATCATCATCTTTTTCATGAAACCCTTGCTGGATATGGGCTAAGAGCCAAAAAGCCAAAATATCGACTTCCATGCCAATCGGGCAGCAAGCCCAATTTGAATAAGGCTTTCAGCAAAAAGTCATATCGAGAAATCCGAGACGGCTGCACGCTGCCCACTTCGCGCAGAGCTATTGGTGCAAACGGATTTCTGGCGAGAACTTGCTCAGGAGATGCAACGGCTGACGCCGTGCGCCGGTGACAACGCCCGGGAACGCGTCGCTATCGTTGCAGACGAGCGTCTGCGGCTGCGGTGGTCAGCACGTTGCGAAATATCTGCTCCGCCTCGCGGCGTGCCGAAGCTGATTCGTCGCTCGCACCCAGCGTATTTGCTGCCTGCGCAATGACCAGCAAAAGATCGCCACGCCACAAGCACCGCAGCGGATCGTATCGCTGATGCCGCTGCAGATAGTCAAGTGCGTCGCGCGCACTTTTCCGCGCCACGGCGGCATCACCGGTCGCCAGCTCCAGGCGACTGCGTTCGAGCAGCAGCGGCGCGTAGTGCGGGCTTGGTGCGGAAACGTTTGCAGCAATCTCGCGAACGCCGGTTTCTATCGCCCGCATGGCGCTGTCGGTCTGCCCCGCTACACGGGCGCCGCTGGCCGTCACCCAGCGCCGGCCAACGACCAGTTGCGGTGCCCGATGCGCAACTTCGAAATTGCGGGCAGCCTCCACTTCCAGCTTTGTCATGCATGCCGCATCGCTCTGCACCATACACAACTCAAATTGAGCCAACGCCAAGCTGGGCGGCACCGGTTTGGACCGGTCAAGACTTGCCCACCGGGCTTCAAGCAATTCGCGAGCCCGAGCGACATCTCCATGGATCGCATAGCTGCGAATGATGCGTGACAATAATTGGTTCGGCAGTTGCTGCAGCGGGGCTTTGCTGTTGGGCTTGATCTGTTCTTCAATGAAGCGCACTGCCGATCCCGGATCGCGTGCATCCAGTAGCGACGTCAGCCGCGTGACGTGGTCGGAAATGGCTTCCTGACCATCAGTCAGCGCGGCGCTGCGAAAGAGTGGCCACGACTTCTCATGAGCTGCCAGCGCATCCGAGTAGCGCATGGCGGTGTTGTAGGCGAGCGAGATACGGTTCCATACCGCGATTTCATCCACTACCGACAACGATGCGACGCGGTTGTGCCGCGCCGCCAATGCATCCGCGGTCCTCCCGGCCAACAGTGCATCACCGGCGAGCGCCGCTACCATCGCCTGATCTTGCAGAAGATTGTCTTCCAGTTCGCTGCGACGCGGGTGCCTGTTCGGAATTCTCTGCAGCAAATCTGCGGCATCTTTCAACGACTTGCTTGCGTCCTCAGTCTTTGCAAGGCGAATCTGGATGTCGGCGAGAAACGATGTTGCGTCGACCAGTTGTGCATCGTCGCCAGCCTTTCTCGCCTGCTCGATCGCCTGCATTTGCGCCGCCAGCGCCTCCTCGCCGTGACCTCGCACAGTCAGCAGATGTTCTGCAAGGCGCTGCGTCATGCGGGACGCGGTGACGGGATCGTCAGCAAATACCGTAGGCACCTTCTGAATGCCAATCTTGAGCAGCTCCGCAGTCGTGATTGGCTTGTCGCTGGGCGCGTACTGCGACAGCAAATGCGTCACAAAGTCCGTCATCTGCCCGCGCAACTTTGCCTCCTGCTCGGCGCGCTCCTTTTGGCGCGTCGCTTCGATGGTCTGCACCACCGACAGCGACAACGCCGCGATCACCGCGAGCGTGGTGAGCACACTAGCGCCCACTGCCAGCCGGTGCCGTCGCACAAACTTGCCAGCGCGATAAAGCGTGGTATCTGGCTGCGCGGTCACCGGTTCGTGATTGAGGAAGCGGCGCAGATCGTCACCGAGTGCGGCGGCGTTGACATAGCGCTCCTCCGGCGCTTCGCTCACTGCCTTGGCGATGATGCTGTCGATGTCGCCCCGTACACGGCGAGACCAGGTGCTGCGCGTCGTCGAGGTCGCCAGCCGCTCCGAGGGGCGGGTGTAGTTCTCGCGGCTTTCAAACGGCGCGCCGGTGAGCAGCTCATACAGCGTGACGCCGAGCGAATAGACATCGCTGGCCGTGGTCATGCCGCTGCCGCGCATCTGTTCGGGCGAGGCATAACGCGGCGTGTAACCGATGCCCAGCATGCGGGTGACATCGGCCGCGACCACCAGCGGCTCCTCGTCCTCATGCAGCAGTTTGCCGAGCCCGAAGTCGAGCAGTTTCAGCTCGCCGCTGGCGGTCACCAGCATGTTGCCCGGCTTGATGTCGCGATGCAGGATCAACTGCGCGTGCGAGTAGGCAACAGCATCCACTGCCTGGCAGAACAGCTTGATAGTGGCCTCGATGCCCAGGCCTTCACTGGCGCAGTATTCGCCGAGCGCAACGCCATCGACGTATTCCAGCACCAGGTAGCGCGCGCCTTCGTCGGAGGTCCCTGCGTCCAGCAGGCGCGCGATGTTGGGGTGTGACAGCCGCGCCAGAAGTTCGCCTTCGCGGGCGAAGCGCTGCCGATTGGAAACATCGTGCAGCAGCGGCGCACTCAACAGCTTGATTGCAACCTGACCGTGATAGAGCCCATCCGCACGTTCGCCCAGCCAGACGCTGCCACTGCCACCGCGGCCAATCTCGCGGATCAGCGTGTAGGCACCGAGCCTGGCCCCCGACGTGCCGGGGGCAGCAGTGTTACCGTCGTGACCGGCCCAGGGAATGGGTTGCAGGCTGATCGCAGGTTGCGAGCGAATGCGCTCGACCAGCTTCGCAAGCTCGGGCTGCTTTTCCTGCAGTTCGCGCAAACGGGCATCAGCCTCCGTGGCTGTGAGTGCCGACAGTTTTTCAAATTCCCCGAAGGCCTGTGACCAGAGTTCCCGCACGTGATTCCCGCAAAGTACGCTGTGACTACCAAAACGTCAGAGCGGGAATTTTCTGCTCATCGGGAGCGGATTTGTATCCTTGATTCCTGCCTGCGCCCAAAATCTGCACCAGTGACGGTCGCACCCCGATCCGTTACCTGATGACGGGTGAAAGCGTCTACACCAGCGTGTTCAGCGCACGCGTCTGCGCCTCGACGTCTTCACCACGCCGCCGTGCCAGATCGGCAAACTGGTCGTCGCCAATCTTGCCAACGGTGAAGTACTGCGCAGCTGGATGGGCAAAGTAGAAACCGCTGACACTTGCCGGCGGGGTCATGGCGTAACTCTCGGTCAGCCCCATGCCGATTGCTGCAGCATCAAGTACCCGGAAGAGATCGACTTTCTCGCGATGATCGGGGCATGCCGGGTAGCCCGGCGCCGGGCGGATGCCTCGATACTTCTCGCGGATCAGCGCCTCGTTGTCGAGGTGTTCGTCATGCGCATAGCCCCAGAACTCCTTGCGCACGCGCTCGTGCAGGTGCTCGGCGAACGCCTCGGCGAGGCGATCTGCAAGCGCCTTGAACATGATCGCGTTGTAGTCGTCGCCTGCCTTCTCGAAGGCCGCGAGGCGAGCGTCGCCACCGAGACCGGCGGTCACGGCGAAGAGTCCGAGGTAGTCGGCATGACCGCTGTCTTTCGGTGCGATGAAATCGGCCAGCGCGAAGTTGGGCCGCCCGGCTTCTTTCGCAGCCTGTTGACGCAGTGTGTGAAAGCGCATGGCGACCTGTGTGTGGGCGCCATCGGCGAACACAATGATGTCGTCGCCGTCGCTCTGCGCTGGCAACAGGCCATAGGACGCATTCGCGGTAAGCCATTTTTCCTGCACGATGCGCTTGAGCATCGCCTGCCCATCGCGGAACACTTTCTGCGCCTCGTCGCCGACGATTTCATCATTGAGAATCTTCGGATAGTTGCCCGCCAGATCCCAGACGATGAAAAAAGGCGTCCAGTCGATGTAGGGCACCAGGGCGGCGAGCGGATAGTCACGCAGCTGATGCACGCCGAGATGTTGTGGTGTCGGTGGCGTGTAGTGCTGATATTCGCCCGCAAACGGGAAGAAGCGGTTAGCCCGTGCGACCTCGAGTTCGAGCAGCGGTACCGCCTTCTTGCTGGCGTGACGATCGCGGATCACCGCGTAATCCGCCGCCGTTTCGGCAACAAAACCAGCCTTCATGTCATCACTCAGCAGCGCCGTGGCCACACCCACCGCGCGCGAGGCATCGACCACATGCACCACCGGATTCTTGTAGTTCGGCGCAATCTTGACCGCAGTGTGTGTACGCGAGGTAGTCGCGCCACCGATCAGTAGCGGAACATGGAAGTCCAGCCGGTCCATCTCCTTGGCGACATAGGCCATCTCTTCGAGCGACGGCGTGATCAGCCCCGAGAGCCCGATGATGTTGGCGCCGGAATCCTTCGCGGCGGCAAGTATCTTGTCGCAGGGCACCATGACCCCGAGATCGATGACCTCGTAGTTGTTGCACTGAAGCACCACGCCCACGATGTTCTTGCCAATGTCGTGGACGTCACCCTTGACGGTAGCCAGCACGATCTTGCCCTTGGTCTTGGCTTCGGTACCGAGCAGGCGTTTTTCTTCCTCGATGAAAGGCACCAGGTGCGCCACCGCCTGCTTCATCACGCGGGCCGACTTCACGACCTGCGGCAGGAACATCTTGCCCTGACCGAACAGATCGCCAACGACGTTCATGCCGTCCATCAACGGGCCTTCGATCACCTGCAGCGGCCGCTCGAAACTCAATCGCGATTCCTCGGTGTCCTCGACGATAAAGGTATTGATGCCCTTCACCAGCGCATGCTTGAGGCGCTCGTTGACGGGGAGTTCGCGCCAGCCGAGGTCCTCGACCTTGGCCTTGCCGCCGCCCTTCACCGTCTCGGCGAAGGCCAGCATGCGTTCGGTGGCATCCGGCCGGCGATTGAGGATCACGTCCTCGCAGTGTTCGCGCAGGGCGGGCTCCAGTTCGTCGTAGATGCCAATCTGCCCGGCGTTGACGATGCCCATCGTCAGCCCGGCCCGGATCGCGTGATAGAGGAAGACGGTGTGCATCGCCTCGCGCACATGATCGTTGCCGCGGAAGCTGAACGACATGTTGGAGATACCACCCGATGTCTTGGCGCCTGGCAGGTTCTGGTGAATCCAGCGCACCGCCTCAATAAAGTCGACGCCGTAGTTGTTGTGCTCTTCGAGGCCGGTGGCGAGCGCGAACACATTGGGGTCGAAGATGATGTCCTCGGCCGGAAAACCGACGGTCTCCACCAGCAGCTGGTAGGCACGCGCGCAGATTTCGGTCTTGCGCTGATAGGTGTCGGCCTGCCCCTTCTCATCAAACGCCATGACCACGGCGGCCGCACCGTAGCGGCGAAGCAGACGTGCCTGACGAAGGAAGTTTTCCTCGCCTTCCTTCAGCGAAATGGAGTTGACAACGCTCTTGCCCTGCACGCACTTGAGCCCGGCCTCGATCACGTCCCACTTCGACGAATCGATCATCACTGGCACCCGCGAGATATCGGGCTCGGTCGCGATGATGTTCAGAAACTTCACCATCGCGGCCTTGCTGTCGAGCATGGCCTCGTCCATGTTGACGTCGATGATCTGCGCGCCGTTGGCAACCTGTTGCCGCGCCACTTCCACGGCGCCGGCATAGTCGTCGTTGAGGATCAACCGGGCAAAAGCGCGTGAGCCGGTGACATTGGTGCGCTCGCCGACGTTGACAAAGAGGGAGTCGGGGCCGATCACAAGCGGTTCCAGGCCCGAGAGGTGCATGACATAAGACATGCGCCTATTTTCTCATCAGCGCAGCGTGCCGCGCATGGCGAAGCAGGGCCTACGTGCAGCTGCGCACGCGAAACTCCACGCGTCGGTCGATGGCGTCGGTAGCGTCGTTGGCGCCAGTGCCGACAATGGTGTCCTGAAAGCCGCGCCCGGCCGCCTTGAATCGGGTGCGCGCATCGCGGGAGGTTTGCGCAATCAGCACCACGATGCTCTCGGCGCGCTGCTGCGACAAGCGTTCGTTGTAGTCTGCCGCGCCCGACTTGCTGGCGTGTCCGGTCACGTCGACGCAACGCTCCTTGCTGGACACCACCTGCCCGATGGACTTGAGCCACAGGCGGTACTGCGTCGGCAAATCACCGCTATCGACAAACGTCGTGGCGCCGACCTTGAACAGCAATTTCACCGACAGGCTGCCGGCGTCGAGGCTGGCGGCGACCAGCTCGGCAAAGGCCTGCTCGGCGTCGGCCGTGCGCCCCTGCTTCCAGTAGGTTTGATACAGGCCGGTCAAGGCGGCCGGATGATCCTTCGACATCGCCTTGGCGCGCACGAAGGCTCGCTCGGCGTCGTCATAGCGGCCGGCTTCGTAGGCGGCGATGGCGTCCGAGACCGCAGACTGCAGCAGCAGTTCGCCATCGATCACCCGCCCCTGACCGCCCACAGCCCCCACGCGCTCCTGATGGCGCCTGTCGGTGAAGTACATAGGCGCATCCTTGAAGAACGCGGTGGGCTCGGCATTGAACTGTGCCGCATCGAGATAGGTGCGCACACGGGTCAGCACCCGACCGGTGCTCGATTCCACCATCGCCACCTGCAGGCGAACCCATTTCCCCGGTTGTGTCGTCTCACCGGCCGCCGGTGTGGTGTGACTGGCGAGCAATGCCCATTGCGCCGTGTTGGCGCTGGTGATGTCGAGCGGTACGAAGCGAAGCGGCGTCATTGCTTGCGTCAGTGCATCAGCAAGCTGCCGCTGCAAGGCGCGCCCGGATGTGGTGATTTCGGCGGACTGCGCGTTGAAGAATTCCTCAACCGGAACGGTCGGCTGGTCGGGGCGCGGGGTATTTACCAGTTGCTCGACAACCGTTCGCGCCAGGAACGCAACCGCGCTCGCGGTGTCGGCGTGATAGCGCGTCTCGATTGGTGGCAACGGCTTGGGTCCCGGCGGCGGCGTCTGGCAACCGGCGAGCAGCAGGGTCGCGGCGAGCAGCACGCCAGGCAGCGCTGCGATGGTGAACATCTTGTTACGGCGCACGGGAATCTCCCTCGTGTTCGGACAGTGTCAGCGGCAGGCGCGCAGACGGGCGTGTTCAGCCTCAGTCAACGCCACCGTGCCCAAGGATAACTTGGTCAGCAGCCGGTCGCAATCGGCGTCACGCGCCGGGCGCGAGGGTGGCGGCGACGCCACCGGGCTTTCGCGTTCCGCGCCGGTAGCGGCCGGCGGGCGGGCACCTGGCGCCGGCTTGCTCTCCGCGTTGCCCTTGCGCGCCGGTGTGGCTGAACTTGTCGGCACAGTCGGCTGGGTGGTGGACTCAACAGCGGCGGTTGGAGCGGGAGAAACCGCTGGCGCAGGGGGCACAGCAGTCTTTGCAGCCTTGTCGGGCAACGTAGCGGCTGGGGATGAAGGCGTAGAGATGCCGTGGCCTTGCGTGGTGGGCTCGCTGGTTGGCAGAGCACTTCCCTTCGGGGTCGTTGCGGCTGGTGACGCCGTCGTGGTCGGGGCGATGACTGGTGCCCCCTGACCGACGTTACTGTCGCTGCCCGGTTTGCGCGTCAGAAGAGCAATCGCCGCAGCCGAAGCGGCCAACAGCACGACTACGATGACCCAGTACGGGCGACGCGGGCGGTCCATCCGCGTTGTTGCGGTCACAGCCTCGGGAGCAGGCTCCACCGCTAATGGCCTGGCGATGGCGCCATCCGCCACTGACGACGATGTCTGCGCCACCGTCGCAGGACGCGCGGTTATCGCGGCTGGTGGAGCAGGCTCCGCCGTAACCACAGGGTCAGCCACTGGCGCAAAGTAAGTCTGCAGTGGCGGGATCGGCGCCCGCAGCGACCACCCAAGGGCATCGCACAAGGCGTCGACGCTGCGCAAGCGGTTCTCGGGCCGCACCGCCAGCGCCTGCTTGACTGCGGCAACAAAGGTCTCTGAATAGCGTCCGCGAGTCGTCTCGTCGAAGCTCTTGAGGCTGTCAAACACCATGCGGTTGACGGCCTGCGGTGGCGGCGTACCCATCGCCAGGAAGTACATCACCGCGCCAAGACCATAGACATCAGTCCACGGCCCCTGCTCCAGTGAGCCGTCGTCGGCATATTGTTCAATCGGCGCGTAACCGGGTTTGAGCACCGTGGTCAGCGACTGGGTGGCGCCCGCCACGACCGATCGCGCCGCGCCGAAATCAAGCAGCACCGGCGCGCCGTTCGGCATGATGAGGATGTTGTCCGGCGACACATCACGATGCAGGATGTTCTGCTGATGCAGCTCGCGCACTGCGTCGCAGACAGGCAGCAGGTATGCCTGAATCTGCGCCTCGTCGTATCCTGCAGCCGCTTCCGGCAGTTTGCGCATTTCGCGCAATGAAGTGCCGGGGTAATAGCGCATCGCCATGTAGGCGGTGCCGTTCTGCTCCCAGACGCGATAGACCTCGAGCAGTGCAGGGTGCGAGAACTGCGCCTGCAATCGCGCTTCGCGCATGAAGCTGTGCAGACCGGCAACGAAACCGTCGCGCTGGCTCTGCGAGCGCGGCAACACGGCCTGCGTGGCACCACGCGCAGCGATGGCGCTGGGCAGATACTCCTTGATCGCGACGATGCGATCGAGGCTCTCCTCGCGCGCCAGATAGACGGTGCCGAAGCCGCCGGCGCCGATCACGCCGGTCGTCACAAAATCACCAAGGCGCGTGCCGGTGGGCAGCGCGTCGGGGAACGCGTCGGTGGGCTCAGTCATTGGCGGTGATCGTCGGCACAGCGAAAGGTCGGCGCGCGCATCCTATCACCGCCGAGCGCTGCCGGCGACGTGTTGTGACGTATCGCGAGGTTACGCGACGAGCAGGCTGCGCCCGGTCATCTCGGCGGGTTGCGGCAGGTCTAGCATCGCCAGCAAGGTGGGCGCGATATCGCGCAGCGCACCACCGTCACGCACCTTCGCCGCGGCGGGTCCGACATAGACCAGCGGTACCTTGTCGGTGGTGTGCTGGGTGTGCGCCTGATTCGACGCCGGGTCAAACATCTGTTCGCAGTTGCCGTGATCAGCCGTGATCAATACCTGCGCGCCGGTCGCACGTGCTGCGGCAAGCACTCGCGCGAGACAGGCATCGATTGTTTCCACCGCCTTGACGGCGGCGGCGAGCACGCCGGTATGGCCAACCATATCGCCGTTGGCGTAGTTGCAGATGATCGCGGCGTATTGCTTCGATTCGATCGCTGCGACCAGCTTGTCGGTGACTTCCGGAGCGCTCATTTCCGGCTTCAGGTCGTAGGTTTCAACCTTGGGTGATGGCACCAGCACGCGATCTTCACCCGGATAGGCCTGCTCGCGTCCGCCGGAGAAGAAGTAGGTCACATGGGCGTACTTTTCCGTCTCGGCGATGCGCAGTTGCATGAGACCGTTCGCGGCGAGCACCTCGCCGAGGCCATTGACGATGGGATCGTTGCGGAACGCCGTAGCCAGATGCGCATAAGCATCTCCATAGTGCGAAAGGCAGACGAAGCGTGCAAGCTTGGGCATTCTTCGTGCGAACCCGGTGAACGACTCGTCAGTCAGCGCGGTGGTCATTTCGCGTGCGCGATCGGCACGGAAATTCATGAACACGACGACATCACCGTCCTTGATCGGTGCACCGTGGCTGACGACGGTGGGCCGCACAAATTCGTCGCTCTCGTCGCGGGCGTAGGCTGCATCAAGCGCTGCCCTGGCGGTCGGGGCATGGTGTGCGGAGGCTGCTTCGACCAGTGCATGATAGGCAGGCTCGACGCGTTCCCAGCGCTTGTCACGATCCATTGCGTAGAAGCGCCCGCTGACGGTCGCAATGCGGGCGCCGGTTTCGGCGCACACCGCCTGCATCGCTTCAATGGATGGCGCAGCGCTTTTCGGCGGCATGTCGCGACCATCGAGAATCGCATGCACAGCAATCGACGGCACGTTGCGCGCCGCGGCCATGCGCACAAAGGCGTGAATGTGGCGCTCATGCGAATGCACGCCACCGGGTGACAGCAAACCAATCACATGCACTTTGCCGCCAGACGCGATTGCGGCGTCGCAGGCGCCTGCCAGCGCCGCGTTCTGCGTGAATTCGCCGGTTTCGATGGCGTGGTCAACGCGGGTGAGATCCTGATAGACCACACGGCCAGCCCCCAGATTGAGGTGCCCAACCTCGGAATTGCCGAACTGCCCGTCCGGCAGGCCGACAAAGTGCTCCGACGCATCAATGAGGCCATGCGGGCAGTCGCTCCACAAGGCGTCCCAAGTAGGCTTGCGGGCGAGGGAGATGGCGTTGTCCGCCGCTGGCTCACGGTAGCCAAAGCCGTCCAGAATCAGCAGGATGACGGGGTGCGCGGTGGGGACGGTCGTCGGGCTCATGGCGGTCCGGAATGGCGAAACACCTAAAATTTTAGGCTTCCCTGACGCGGCCGTTGTGCGCCGCGTCAATCCAACTGTCGCTACACGTCAGGTTTTCGATGCAATTTCTCTACAACAACTGGATGCTCGTGCTGATCATGTTCATGTCAGGCGCGATGCTGCTGTTTCCGCTGGTGCAGCGCCGGGCTTCGGGCATGACCGAGGTCGGCAATGTGCGCCTGACCCACTTGATCAACCGCGAGGGGGCGACCGTGCTTGACGTCCGCGAGACGCGCGAGATGGACGCCGGCAAGATCGTGGGCGCCATTCACGTACCGCTGTCGCAACTGAAAGACCGTGCCGATTCGCTGGGCTGCGACAAGGACAAGCCGCTGGTCGTCTATTGCGCCCGCGGCCAGCGATCGGTGATGGCAGGCAGCGCCTTGAAAGCTGCGGGTTACACCCAACTTTTCAATCTCAACGGTGGCTTCAAGGCATGGTCCGAAGCGGGGCTGCCCGTCGAGAAGGTGTAAGCAGCTATGGCAAAAGTGATCATGTATTCGACAGGGGTCTGCCCTTACTGCATCCAGGCGGAGCGTCTGCTCAAAGCCAAGGGTGTGGCCGACATCGAGAAAATCCGCGTGGATCTGCAACCGGAGCTGCGTGAAGCCATGATCGAGAAGACCGGCCGCCGCACCGTACCGCAAATCTACATTGGTGAAACCCACGTCGGCGGTTTCGACGACCTTTCGGCGCTCGACCGCGCCGGTGGTCTCGATCCATTGCTTGCCGCCTGAAGTCGCCATAACGCGACCTGTCCCGCGTCTTTGCGCCCGGCTAGAATGCTGGGTTAAACCTCGTTTTCTGAAAGCACATCATGGCCGACGCGCCCGCACAACAACAAGTTCCGAACGCTCCGCACTTCTCGATCGAGAAGATCTACCTGAAGGACCTGTCGGTCGAAAATCCGAACGCGCCGCAGAGCTACCTGTGGCGTGAATCGCCCACCGTGGAGATCGGCCTTGAGCAAGACCAGTCCACCATTGAAGACGGCTTCCACAACGTCTCGGTCAAGGTGACAGTCACCGCCACCATCGCCGACAAGACGATGTTCCTGGTCGAGGCAGCGATGGGCGGCATCTTCCAGATCCGCAACATTCCGGAACCCGAACTGCAACCGCTGCTGGCCGTGCACTGCGCCAACATCATCTTCCCGTACGCCCGCGAGCTGATCTCTGACGCCGTGCAGCGCATGGGCTACCCGGCGATCTATCTGCAGCCAATCAACTTCGAAGCTATCTACCAGGCCCGCGTCCAGCAGCAGCTCGAACAGGCTGCAGCGGCAACCAAGCAGTAGTCACCTCCGGGCGAACAATCGTGACCAGTCCGCGCCAGCTCTTGCCGCTCGTTCTCGCGTTTGGCCTGAGCGCGGCTGCCGCATTGGCGCATGCCGACTTCCGTCAGACCGTCGACAACGCGACGGTCGGTTACGAAGGTCCGTCGGCCAAGGCGACACGGCAATTCCTGTACAGCCGTGGTACGCCAGTAGAGGTCTTGGTGAGCATCGAGGGCTGGGTCAAGGTTCGCGATGCGACCGGCACGCTGGTCTGGCTGGAGCGCAAGGCGCTCGCCGACCGCAGCAACGTGCAGGTCAAGGTGCCGGTGGCCGATGTACACGTGGCCGCCGATGCCGCCAGCCCCATTGTGTTCCGTGCCGAGCAGGGCGTGCTGCTGCAGCTCGTCACCCCGCAGCCGCCCAATGCAGGCGCCTGGGCACAGGTGCGCCACCGCGATGGTCAGACCGGCTTTGTCCGGCTCGACGCGGTCTTCGGCCTCTAGCCCCACCCATTCTCCATTAGCAGTTGTGTGCACACCGGATAACTCCGGTTGTGTTGCTGTCGCATGTCTTTTCAGCTGAATGGCGATAGACGTTGTTGCCGTCCGGAGGTAGAACCGCGGCAGACGCGGGGCATTCCCGCGCCGCCAACTACAGGAGGCTTTATGAGCGTCGCTCGTGTCACTGAGATCACCGCATCATCGGAAAAGAGCTTTGAGGATGCCCTGAATACTGGCGTTGATCGCGCCTGCAAGACGTTGAAGAACGTCGAGGGTGCCTGGGTGCAGGATCAGAAGGTGATCATCAGGAAGGGCAAGATCGTTGAGTACCGCGTCAACATGAAGGTGACTTTCATCCTCGAGGATTGATTAGGGCCCGTTCACCCAATTTTCGCGAGTGCGGCGGTCGTATTTTCGATGCACGGTTAGGCGCGAAGGCCGCCGCGGTGTGGGCACGGAGCGAAGCGACATGCTTGTCGCAAGGCCTTCGCAACAACACCGGGCGCGGCTTTTGCGTGCTCCGTACGTCACGCCCCGAAGGGTTGCCACGAGACGGCGCGTCTGCGGCGTCGCCCTGCTTGGCCGTGGAACCACCACGGCCGGCGCAGTGCTCCTTGCATCCATCGCCGTCTCGTGGCAACGCATCTCGCGAAAATTGGGTGAACAGGCCCTAGCCAAAAAAAGAGCCCGCAAAGCGGGCTCCGAGGGGATCACGAGAAATACACGCGGGGGCGACCGGGGGAGGAAAACACCCCCGCGTGGTCAGACAACAAGACGTGCCGCGGATACGCGGTCACCCAGCGCCGCGAGCTCGCGAAGCGCCTTGCTCTCACCGTCTTCGGCTGATGCGCCGGATGCGGGAGCAACGGGCTCCTGAGCTCTGTTCAGAGCGAACTCATAGGTACTGGGTGCAAACATATCCATGACTAACCTCACTGTGACGGTTGCTCTATAGCGGCTTCCGTGCCATTCAAATAAATAGACGCTGTATCAATGACTTATGCGACATGAGCTGGCAAATTTCGCTGGCACAACTCAGTTTTTCGCAGAAAACCCCACGAATCTGTCGGTCCCCCGCGACAGACAATCAGCGATCATTCAGTAAGTAATTGATTTAATTGATGAAACAGCGTCTCAATTCGGCGACAGGAGTTTTCCGGCAAGTACTGGGCAGTGGCTGGACAACACCTTACAACGACCAGACAAACGGCCATCGACTGCCGTTCATCGGCCTTACGCGCATCCCCCCTTTCACCAGCTCACGCTCGATCAGCGGTCGCGTGTCAACGGCAAACCCGCGCCAGGCGTAACAAGTCTTTACACACTTGCCGCTGCACAGCCACAGCAATCGCCCGTTGCGACAGTACGATTGCGGCGTACCCTTCCGCGCTGTCTCAGGACAGTGCCGCCTCCCGGAGCACAGCCCATGTCCACCCGTCGCCAGAACACCACTCTCATCGCCACTCTCGGCTGGCTGCTGATCTGCATCGTGGCTCTGCTGCTTGCCGCGAGCGTGGCAACGGCGCAGACGGCGCGCGACGATAGCCCGATGGGATTCGACGATGCACGCCACCTGCTCAATCGCACTAGCTTCGCGGCGCAAACGGCCGACATCGAAAACTACGCCCGTCTGACTCGTGCCGAAGCCGTTGACCGTCTGCTGGCGGAGACAAGGCGACACGCGGCCTATCCGGCACCGGCGTGGACCGCGAAATACGAACGCGTTTACCGCCCCGACATGACGCAGGAGCAGCGCATGCAGGCCAATCGCCGTGAGTTGATCGAACGTGGTCTGGAGATTCGCACCTGGTGGGTGGCCGAAATGCTGTCAACACCGACCCCACTCACCGAGAAGATGACGCTCTTCTGGCACAACCACTTCGCTACCTCACAGCAAAAGGTCCGTTCGGCGCAGTTGATGTACCGGCAAAACGTGCTGCTGCGCAGCTACGCCCTCGGCAATTTCGGCGCGCTGCTGCGTGAGATCAGCAAGGACCCGGCGATGCTGGTCTATCTCGACGGCGCCCAGAACCGCAAGGGCGCGCCGAACGAGAACTTTGCCCGCGAACTGATGGAGCTGTTCACCCTCGGCGAAGGGCAATACAACGAGGCGGACATCAAGGAGGTCGCCCGCGCCTTCACCGGCTGGAGCCTGGAGCCGGAGACCGGTGAATTCCGCTTCCGTCGCGGCATCCACGACGATGGTGAAAAGACGGTGTTCGGTGCCCGTGGCCGGCTCAACGGCGACGATATCGTCACGCTGCTGCTGCGCCAGCCTGGTACCGGCGAATTCATCGTCGGCAAACTGTGGCAGGAGTTTGTGTCGCCGGAGCTGTCGCCTGCAGCGGTCAAGCGGCTCGCTGCGCTATGGCGCGACAGCAACTACGAGATCAAGCCACTGATGCGCGCGATGTTGCTTTCCGACGACTTCTGGTCGCCAGCCAATCGCGCCTCGCTGGTGAAGTCGCCGGTGGACCTGGTGATCGGTTCGCTGCGCCAGTTCCGCTTCTCCGTGGAAGATCCGGCGCCATTCGCGATCATCCTGCGTCAGCTCGGACAGGATCTGTTCGGTCCGCCCAATGTCAAAGGCTGGCCTGGTGGCGAAGCCTGGCTCAACACCACGACACTGCTCGCCCGCAAAGGCTTCCTCAACCGCCTGTTCCGGGCTGACGAGATGCTGAAGCCGACGCTTGCGGCCGGCGACGACATGGCCGGCAAGCAGGACATGGTCGCCCAGCCTGCGGCTGCGCTCATTGACCGCGACATGATGGGTGAGCGCCGTCAGCGCGCGCAGACGCGCCTCGCCGTGCGCGGTGGCGCGGCGGACCGCCTGCCGCCGTTCGGCGTCAGCAACCAGTTGCGCGGCCAGTACTTCTTCAATGCGGACGAGTGGTTCAGGCAGATGCGCGCTGCGATGCAAGGCGGACGTGGTGGTGACGACGACAAAATCGTTCGCACCCTGCTCGCCGGGCCGCCCGTGCAGGCGCCACGCGAGGTGCCGCATACGCTCGCGGGCCTGCGCACGGTAGCGCTCGATCCGATGTACCAACTCAAGTAGCGAGGCTGCCATGACCCTCAATCGACGTGAATTCCTCGCTGCACTGAGCGCTGCAGCCGCTGCCGGTGTTGGCGTTGTCGCGGCGCCAGGCGCATTCGCCCAGAGCCCGACCACGACGGCGACCAGCCCCTACAAACGTCTGCTGATCCTGGTCGAGCTGAAAGGCGCCAATGACGGACTTAATACCTTCGTGCCCTACGCTGACCCGGCCTACTACGCCCTGCGGCCAACCCTCGGCATCAAGCGCGATCAGGTGCTGCAACTGAATGACAAATTCGGCCTGCATCCAGCGCTCGACCTGCTGATGCCGATGTGGGCAAAGGGAGAACTGGCCGCCGTGACCGGACTCGGCTACCCGCAGCCCAATCTGTCGCACTTCCGTTCCATCGAGATCTGGGACACGGCGTCGAACGCGAACGACTATCTGGCCGAGGGTTGGCTGGCGCGCGCCTTCGCCACCGTTGCACCGCCGAAGTCCTTCGTCGCCGACGGCATCGCTGTCGGAGGCGGCGATCTCGGGCCGCTCGCCAATGGCAGCCGGGCGCTGTCGATCGCCTCCACCGAGGCCTTTGTGCGGCAAGCGAAGCTCGCCGACCCGCATGGCCGCGCCAGCAACAAGGCGCTACAGCACATCCTGCGGCTGGAAGGCGAGGCGCAGTCGGCGGCGCTCAACATCGACCCGAAGGTGACACTGAAAACCGAGTTCCCGACCCACGCCTTCGGCCAGCAGGTGAAGACCGCGATGCAGGTGGTTGCCGCGTCACCAGGCGTTGCCGCGCTGCGCGTGGGCCTCGGTTCGTTTGACACCCATCAGGGCCAGCCGGGAACGCAGCAGACCCTGCTCAAGCAGCTCGCCGAAGGCATCAACGCGATCCGGCAGGCGAGCCTTGAGCTCGGCCGCTGGCAGGACACGGCCATCGTCACCTATTGTGAGTTCGGTCGCCGCGCGAAAGAGAACCAGAGCAACGGCACCGACCACGGCACCGCCAATACGCAGTTTGTCATCGGCGGCGGCGTCAAGGGCGGGCTCTACGGCAGCCACCCATCGCTGACCCAGCTTTCCGGGGATGGGAATCTGCTGTTCACAACGGACTACCGGGCGCTCTACAGCACGCTGCTGACGCAGTGGTGGGGCTTCAGCGGCGCGCAGAGCGAGAAAGTGCTCGCCGGCAAATACGCGCCGCTGTCACTGTTCTCCTGATTCCGTTGCGGAAGCGCGGCATTCGTGTCGCTGGCGCGGCGCTATCAACTATTGAACAAAAAGCTCATTGATACTGGGCTCTGCTGGGTATTTCTCCTGAAGTCGACTTATGGCATTTTGTGCCGGCTAGCCCAATGCAAACGTCTTTTCGCGACAAAGCTGACAAGACCAACCGGTGCTAAACACTGCTCGCCAGCGGCAAACGCACGCGCGCCACAGTCCCGCCGCCCGACCGTGGCAACAGGTCAAAGCTGCCGCCATGCCATTTCGCCAGCCGCTCCACAATGGCGAGGCCGAGGCCGGCACCCATCGCGCCGCCGCGTGCGTGATCGCCACGCACGAAGGGCTGCTTGAGGCGTTCGACATCGCCCGCGCTGACGCCGTCGCCAGCGTCGAGCACGTCGATATCAACCATCGCGCCGTCGCGCCGAACGACCAGCTCGACAGGTGGTTTGCCGTAGCGGTGCGCGTTTTCAATCAGGTTCATCAGCATGCGCTCAAACGCCGCCGGATAGGCGTTGACAACGAGGGCCTCCGGCCCCGGCTGCCAGGTCACCGGCAGATTGCGCGACGCGGCCTTGTGCGCGATGGCGCCGAGCACGATCTGCAGATCGGCCTGCTCGGGCGCCTCTTTCGGCGTGCCGCGCGCGAAGTCGAGAAACTGGGTGACGATGCGGTCGATCTCGTCAATGTCGGCCGCCATCTCGTCGCGGCTTTGCGCATCGTTGACCGAGATCTCGCTGGCCAGACGCAGCCGTGTGAGCGGGGTGCGGATGTCGTGCGAGATGCCAGCCAGCATGGTGCTGCGATCCCGCTCCAGTTGCTCCAGATTGGCCGCCATGCGGTTGACGTTGCGGGCGACACGGGAGATTTCCTCCGGCCCATCCACGGGCAGTGGATCAGGGCGCTTGCCTTCGGCCACCTTGTCCACTGCGTCGGCCAGCTCGGCCAGCGGTTTCGCCAGGCGGCGGGCGAACCAGTAGGTACCGGCCAGCAACAGCAGCAGCACAGCGCCCAGCGTGAGCCACAGGCGGGTCGGCACCTCGCCGGAATCAACGTTGCGGATCGGGAATCCGGCCCAGACGCCGCGCGTGCTGCCCTCGGGTCCGACGTTGAGGCGAATCCACACCACCGGCTGGTCCATGCGCATGCCGAGCCGCACCTCGGTGTCCCGACCCAGCTGCTCCTGCAGTTTGTCCACCAGCGGCTGCAGCGCCGGACCGCGCGGTGCCTGCCCTATCTCGGGTCGGCGGTCAACCGGCACCAGCAGCGCCCCGTACTCGCGGCCGACCATCTGCAGCCCCATGAACGGGCGCCCGGAGCGATCTTCAGCCGCCATTTTGTTTAGCGCGTTACGCAACGCCTCGATCTGCGCGATCTTGGCCTCGGAGAAGTTGCGCGCGATCAGCCCGGCGCGGTCCTGCCGGAACAGCAGCACCATCGCCAGCACGGCAATGGTGAGCGCCACCAGCAGCAGCGCCACCATCCGCCAGAACAGGCTGCGCGGCATCGCGCCCAGCTTGCTCATCGCGATGGGTCAATCCGGCACGAACACATAACCCCGCCCCCACACCGTCTGGATGTAGCGCGGCTTGCCAGCGTCCGGCTCAACCAGCTTGCGCAGGCGCGACACCTGCACGTCCACCGCGCGGTCGAACACTTCGTGCTCCTTGCCGCGCGCCAGCATCGACAGCCGTTCCCTCGACAGCGATTCATGCGGGTGGGTGACGAACACTTTGAGCATCGCAAATTCGCTGGTCGTCAGATCCTGAACTTCCCCGGCGCGAGTGAGCGTGCGGGTGGCGAAGTTGACTTCGCAGTCACCAAAACTGACTGGCTGATCAGTTGACAGGGGCGCACCGGGGGCTGCCTCGGCAACGCGGCGCAGCACCGCATGCATGCGCGCCACCAGCTCGCGCGGGCTGAACGGTTTCGGCAGATAGTCGTCGGCGCCAGCGTCGAGGCCGTCGATGCGCTCGTCCTCCTCACCCTTGGCGGTGAGCATGATGATTGGCGTGCGGTCACCGCCACCGCGCAGGCGTTTGCAGACCGCGATGCCGTCCTCATGCGGCATCATCCAGTCGAGCACGATCAGGTGCGGCGGATCGCGCTCCAGCCGGCGCGCCAGCTCGCGCGCGTCAGGCAGGCTGGTCACGCGAAAGCCCTGTTCGGTCAGAAAGCGCTGCAGCAAATCACGCAGGCGCTGGTCGTCATCGACGATGAGAATATGGTGCGATCCACTCATGGCGGAAACATACCAGAGCCGCGCAAGCGCGGTGTGTTGCGCTTACAAGCGCTTACAAATGGGTTGCATGCGGGTCATGGCGCTTCGGCCAGACAATTGCGGGACAATTGCGGCCTGCACAACAACAAAAGTCGGGACAGGAGGTTCAATGAATGCATTGCACAGGCAGACCGCACGCTGCCGTCGCTGGCTGGCCGCATTGCTGCTGGCCGCTGCGACCGCGCCTGCCATGGCACAGGTACCACCGGGCATGCCGCCGGTCGGGTTGCCCTACGGCAACTACTTCGCGGCGATGAAGGCAAAGCTGAACATGACGCCGGCGCAGGACGCGCAGTACACCGTGGCCCTGAAAGCGACGGTCAAGGCCAATGACGCCGCCCGCAAGGCGCGCACCGCTGCGGCGGACGCTGCCAAGGCCGAGCTCGCCAGGCCGGAGCCCAACTTTGAGCGCCTGCTCAACATGCGCGAGGAATTCAGCGAACTGAGCGCGAACGAGCGCAAAGTCGCTATTTCGGAATGGGTCAGGTTTACCCAGATGCTGACTGCGGAACAAAAGGCACTGGTCAAGGGTCGACTCCTTGATCGTGTCTCTCGCGCAGAGAACCTGCGTGAAAAATTTCGGCAGCGCCACGGGGGCTAGCGACCTTGGGGCGCCGCGGATGAGCCGCGGTTGATACGAATGCTCATGCCTTATCAGCCCGGCTCCGGCCGGGCTTTTTTATGTCCTTTTTGTGCCATTCCGGCAACGCCAGCACCACGCAGGCGCAGACAAGGCTAAGCTTCCGATCAATCCGACGGGTTTTCCCGAAAAAAGTGCTTGACAGGACCGTTCGGGAACCCTAATATGACATTTGCATACTTCAGACGACTTCTCTTCTAGGTGTGCCCCTTTGAGACCACCCCCTCGATACACCTCCGGTCTTATCAGGTCTCTCAGGACTCAGCCCGCGCTCTCCGCGGGCTTTTTTTTGCCCTGATCCGCAGCATCTTTTCGATGAAACCCGCTTAAAAACAGGGCTGAGACCTAAATTTGGCGAGAAGTCGACTTCTTGCCGTTTAGCGCTTACAGCCCAATTCAATTGCGGGTTTCAGAGAAAAGTCATTCGTATCGCAATGCCTCGATCGGCAGCAGGCGCGACGCCTTGCGCGCCGGGTAGTACCCAAAGAAGATGCCGACCAGCGCGGCAAAGCCCGCCGCCAGCGCGATAGTGGTCGGCGACAGCGCCACCCGCCAGCCGGCGATCGCTGCGATCGTGTAGCTGGCAATCACGCCCACCGCGATGCCGATCAGACCGCCGACCAGCGCCACCACCATCGCCTCGATCAGAAACTGGTTCAGGATCGCCCGCGGCCGGGCGCCCACCGCCATGCGCAGGCCGATCTCGCGGGTGCGCTCGGTGACACTGACCAGCATGATGTTCATGATGCCGATGCCGCCCACCAGCAGCGACACCGAGGCGATTGCTGCCAGCAGCAGTGACATCGCCCTTGACGACGCCTCCTGCGCCTGCAGTACCTCGCTCAGGTTGCGGATGCTGAAGTCATCCTCCTGCGTGTTGCCGAGCCGGTGGCGCTGGCGCAGCAGTTCGCCCATCTGCTGTTGCGCGACCGCCGCATCGAAGCCGTCAGCGACCGAGACCACCAGCGAGCCGACGGCCCGCTGCTTGGCCTGATTGCCGGAGCCCAGCACCCGTTTGCGGGCAGTCGAAATCGGGATCAGGATCAGGTCGTCCTGGTCCTGGCCGGCCATGCTTTGGCCTTTCTTCTCCAGCAGGCCGATCACCTCGAACGGCACTTTCTTGATGCGGATGGTTTGCCCGACCGGATTGGCGTCGGCGAACAACTGACGTGCTACGGTATCGCCGATCAGCGCCACTTTTGATGCACTTGTCATTTCTGCCGTCTCGAAGCTGCGACCGACCGTCAGCGCCCAGCCGCGGGCGTCGAGATAGTCCTGCTTGGTGCCGTAGACAGTGGTTGACCAGTTGGCGTTGCCGAAAACGATCTGTGCGCCGCCGCGCAACATCGGTGCCGCGACCACGCCCGGTATCTCCGCTGCCAGTGCTGCAGCATCGTCTTCGGTCAGCGTCCAGCCACTGCCGCCGCCCATGCGCACGCCGCCCGAGGTCAGATTGCCCGACATCACGATGATCAGGTTCGAGCCAAGGCCCCGAATCTGGTCCGCCACCCGTTCCTGCGCGCCGGCACCGACCGCAATCATGGCGATCACTGCGCCGACACCAATGATGATGCCCAGCATGGTCAGTATGCTGCGCAGCAGGTTGGTTCGTAGCGCGCGCAGTGCGACGCGCAGGGTGGTGACGAAGTTCATGCGGCAGCCCTGGCGTCAAACGCAGCGATCTCGGCAGCGGCGTCTCGCGGCGTCTGTGGCTGATCACCCACCAGCCGGCCATCACGAAACAGCAGCAACCTTGATGCAAAGGTCGCCACATCACTTTCGTGCGTCACCAATACCACGGCCATGCCCTTCGCGTTGAGCGACTGGAACAGTGCCATGATCTCCAGACTGGTGCGGGTATCGAGCGCCCCGGTCGGCTCGTCGGCGAGGATCAGTCGTGGCCGGTTGACGATAGCGCGGGCGATCGCCACGCGCTGCTGCTGGCCGCCGGAAAGCTGCGTCGGCCAGTGATCGGCGCGACTGGCCAGCCCCACCTGTGCCAGCGCGGCAAGTGCACGCTCGCGCCGTTCCTTCGGCGGCACGCCGGCGTACATCAACGGCAGCTCGACGTTCTCGGTAGCACTGGTGCGAGGCAACAGGTTGAAATTCTGGAAGACAAAGCCAATCATGCGGTTGCGCGCAGCGGCCAGATCGTCAGCGTCCATCTCGCTGACGGGTTCGCCATGCAGCCGGTAGTGCCCGGCGCTGGCACGGTCCAGGCAGCCGACCAGATTCATGAAGGTCGATTTGCCCGATCCGGAGGGTCCCATCACGGCCACGCACTCACCTTCGCAGATGGTGACTGTGAGATCACGCAGTGCGCGCACCACTTCCTCACCCATCACATAGGTTTTGCTGAGCCCCTCGGTTTCGATCAAAGCCTTGCGCACGGCATGCACTCTGGCGCTGCCTAAAACGGCATGCGCGGCCCGGCCGCCGGCGCGACTTTGGCCCCGTTGCGCGTGTCCTGGGTGCCGACGATCACCTCGTCACCCTCTTTCAGAGCACCGCTGAGCAATTCGCTCCAGGTACCGTCACTGAGTCCGGTTCGCACCTCCACCGGCTGCGGTTTGCCGTCGCCAGGCAACACGTAAGCATGACCCATCGACATTGCCGCGACGGTACTGTCGCGACCGCCGGTTGCCGGCCCCTGGCCAGCACTTCGGCCCTCGTCCGCCGGCTTGAAACGCAGAGCCGCGTTGGCAATCTTGAGCACATTGTCACGACGGTCTACCGTGATGCGCGTATTCGCCGTCATGCCCGGCACCAGCGCGAGATCCGGGTTGTCCGCCGAAATGGTGACGACGTAAGTCACCACGTTCTGGATCACCTGCGCCGCCTTGCGGATCTGGGTGATGCTGCCGCTAAAGTTACGGCGTGGAAAGGCATCCACTGTGAAGCTGGCACGTTGGCCGACCTTGAGCCGTCCGATATCTGCCTCATCAATCGAGGCCTCGACCTGCATGGCGCGCAAATCCTGTGCGATGATGAACAGATCCGGTGCCGACAAACTCGCTGCCACCGTCTGCCCCGGCTCCACCTTGCGCGCGATGACTACACCGTCCACCGGCGCGCGGATCGTCGTTTTCTCCAGGTCAACCTGAGCGGACTGCAATGCCACTTCGCGCTGGCGTACGTTGGCCTGTGCCGATGCAACCTGCGCCTCCTGCGTGCGAATGCCCTGCTCGGCCAGCGCCACCTGCTCGGTCGCCGTCCGGAATGTCGTCTCGGCCTTGTCGAGCTCGGAGGCGCTGATGAATCCTTTGCCGACCAGATCCTTCTTGCGCTGCAAATCACGATCGGCATCGACCAGTGCGATCTTCGCCTTGCCAAGCTCGATACGCTGGCCGGCCACACTGTTCTGCTGCACCAGCGCTGCGCTGCGCGCTGCATCAAGGTCGGCGCGAGCCTGACTGATCCGCAGCTGGTAGCTCTCGGGATCAATGCGCGCCAGTACCTGCCCAGGTTTCACGTTGCTGTTGAAATCGACCAGCACCTCCTTCAACTGGCCGGAAATCTGCGAGCTGACGGCGATGGTCTTTACTGCGTTCAGCGTGCCGCTGGCGGCCACCGTCGAGACGATTGTGCCGCGCTCGACCTTGGTCAGTCGATATTTCACCTGCGCACCATCGCCGTCGTCGCCAAGCCACCACCATCCGGCGAGTGCCAACAACACAGCCGACGCCACCAGGGCGGCCGGAAGAAAAATTTTCTTGCCATTCATGATCGAATCGATGTTGCCCGGCATGGGCTTGGCGCTACATGATCCGATTGTGCGGGAATTCAACGCCTGCTTCGTGACATGGCGCAGGGAAACAGCGTTTTGCCAGCTCCCGAAAATTGCCGCGCTGCCCGGCTGCTAGCTGCCCAGTGCCCGCAACAGCGCCACCGTGGCCGTGAACTGCTGGGCACGCAGCGAGAGTTCGCTGCGGCGGGCACTGTATTCAGCCGTCTGCGCGGTCACCACATTCAGATAGCTCACGGTGCCGGCCTTGTACTGATTCAGCGCGATGGTCAGTGATTCCTGCGCGGCCTTGACGGCCTGTTGCTGCACCGCCAGTTCCTCGGCGAGGATGCGCTGCGCAGCGAGGTTGTCCTCGACTTCGCCGATGGCGGTCAGCACCGTCTGCCGGTAGGCGGCGACCGTCTGGTCATACGCCGCCACCGCCTGCGCCTTTGCCGCGTCGCGGGCGCCACCATCGAACAACGAAAGCGCCAGTGCCGGCCCCACCGACCAGAAACGGTTCGGCAGTGACAACAAGTCCGACAGATTGGCCCCGCGCTGACCAAACGACCCGGACAAAGTGATCGACGGATAGTAGGCCGCGACGGTTACGCCGATCTGCGCATTGGCGGCGGCAACGCGACGTTCAGCGGCCATGACATCCGGCCGCTTGCGCAATAGCTCGGAGGGCACCGACGCGGCCACCGCAGGCAGTTTCAAGGCGTAGGTTTCGCTGCGTTCCAGCGCGAATGTGGACGGTACGCGGCCGAGCAGGATCGCGATGGCGTGCTCCAGCGCGGCGCGCTGGTTGTCGGTGTCAATCAGCTGCGCCCTGGCATTGAGTAACTGCAATTGCGCCTGCGCGACATCGGAGCGCGCGACGACGCCGGCGTCGTAGCGGTTCTGCGTCAGTTTCAGCGAGCGCTCGTAGGCTTCGACCGAATCCTCCAGCAGCGCGCGCTGGGCGTCGAGCGAACGCAGATTGCCGTAGCTGGTGGCCAGTTGCGCCCGCAGGCTAAGTGTGGTGGCAGCAAGGTCTGCCGCGCTGGCGGCGGCACTGGCGTCACCAGCCTCAATGCTGCGGCGGACGCGCCCCCAGAGGTCCAACTCCCAGCTTGCCGCCAGACTGGCGCTGAGCGAGGTTGCCGTGCTGCGCCCTGCGCTGGAGGTCTGCGATGAGCGCGTGCCCGACGCGTTGGCGCCCAACGTCGGCCACTGGCCCGCCTGCGTCTGTTGCAAACTGGCGATTGCCTGACGGTAACGCGCCTCGGCCTGCGCGATGCTCTGGTTGCCGGTCGCGACCTCGGTCATCAGCGCATCAAGCCTCGGATCGGCGAACGCCTTCCACCAGTCGCTTGCAACGGTAGTTCCGGTTGCGGGTGTCGCCGGCTTCAGCAGCTTTGCCGCTTCCTTGTATTGCGCCAGCGGACCAGCAATCGCGGCCTGCTCGCTGACGATATTCGGCAGCGGCGCCGGGCGCTGGTAGTTGGGCCCTAGCGGCGCGCAGGCGGACAGCAAACCAAGCGCTGGAATCGCCAGCAGGGCGGCGCGGATCGCCGCTGGCAGTGAATGCACCTTCATCGTGTGCTGCATCAATCGTTTCCTTCAAGGGCAGGTTTGACTGCGACGCCCGCATCGTGTGGCCGGTGCGTACGCTTGCGCATCACCCGGTTGCGCAGGCGGTCCAGTGCGAGATACACCACGGGTGTCGTGTAGAGCGTCAGCAATTGCGACAGGATGAGCCCGCCGACGATCGATACGCCCAGCGGCTGCCGCAACTCGGCGCCATCACCAGAGCCGAGCGCCAGCGGCAGGGCGCCGAACAGCGCGGCGATGGTGGTCATCATGATCGGGCGGAAGCGCAGCAGGCAGGCGCGGTAGATTGCCTCGCGCGGATCAAGCCCTTCCCGCCGCTCGGTCTCGATGGCGACGTCGATCATCATGATCGCGTTCTTCTTCACGATACCGATCAGCAGGATGACCCCGATCAGCGCGATCAGGCTGAATTCCATCTTGAACATCATCAGCGCCAGCACCGCGCCGACGCCCGCAGAAGGCAAAGTGGACAGGATGGTGATCGGATGCACGAGGCTCTCGTAGAGCATGCCAAGCACCAGATAGATGGTGATGATCGCCGCGAGAATCAGCAGTGGCTGGCTCGACAGTGACTGCTGGAAAATCTTGGCGCCGCCCTGAAAACTGGCAGTGATGCCGGTGGGCACGCCAATGCGGGCGAGCGCGGCGTCGATCGCCTCGGTTGCCTGCCCGATCGACACCCCGGATGCGAGATTGAATGACACCGTGCTCGCGGCAAACTGGCCCTGATGGTTCACCGCCAGCGGCGTGTTGGTGGGTGACACGGTGGCGACCTGTGAAAGCGGAATCTGCTTGCCGCCGCTGCCGGTCAGGTAAATATTTTTCAGCGACTCGGCGTCCTGCAGGTACTTGCCGTCAGCCTCCATCACCACGCGATACTGGTTCAGTGCCTCATACAAGGTGGCGATCTGGCGCTGCCCGTAAGCGTCGTTCAGTGTGGCATCGACATTGCGCACGGTGATGCCAAAACGTGCCATTGCATCGCGATCCAGCAGCAGCGAGGTTTGCAAGCCCTTGTCCTGGGCGTCGGTGTTGACGTCAGTCAGCTCGGTCAGATTGCTGAGCGTGGCGCGGATCGCCGGCTCCCATTGTCTGAGCAACGCAAGATCGTCCGACTGCAAGGTGTACTGGTATTGCGCATTGCCGGATCGACCACCGGCGCGCAAGTCCTGCGCCGACTGCAGGAACAGCGATGCACCTGCCACCTGCGCCAGCTTCGGCCGCAACCGGTTGCTGATTTCGTCTGCCGTTGCAGCGCGCTCCTTCAGTGGTTTCAGCACCACAAACATGAAGCCCGAGTTGCGCTGCCCGCCACCGGTGAACGCGGTGACGTGGGCTACGGCCGGGTCTTTCTTCACAATTTCGACAAACTGCGACACCTTGCTGCTCATCGACTGGAACGACGTCGCCTGATCCGCCTGGATGCCACCGATCATCAGGCCGGTGTCCTGTTGCGGGAAGAAGCCCTTGGGAATTTCGCGATAGAGCCAGACGTTGGCAGCAATGGTCAAGGCGAACACGATCAGCAGCAGGGCGGGATGATTGAGCGCCCAGCCCAGTGACTTGGCATAACCGCGATGCATCAGGCCAAACGCTCCGCCGTGCTTGCGTGAACCGTCGTCGTGCGTTGCCGCCACCTGCCGGCCGCGCCGCAGCCAGCGCGCGCAGAGCATCGGCGTCACCGTCAGTGACACCACCAGCGAGACCAGAATTGCCACCGACAGCGTGACCGCAAATTCGCGAAACAGCCGCCCGATGATGCCGCCCATCGCGAGGATCGGGATGAACACCGCGATCAGCGACAGGCTCATCGACAGCACCGTGAAGCCTACCTCCTTCGCGCCCTTGAGTGCGGCCTCAACTGGCTTCATGCCGTCCTCGATGTAACGCATGATGTTTTCGAGCACCACAATGGCGTCATCGACCACAAAGCCAGTGGCGATGGTCAATGCCATCAGCGAGAGGTTGTTCAGGCTGTAGCCGAGCAGATACATCGCGATGAAGGTGCCCAGCAGCGACACCGGCACCGAGATCGCAGGGATGATGGTGGCGCGGCCGCTGCGCAGGAAAGCGAATACCACGATCACCACCAGCGCAATCGAGATCGCTAGAGCCCGTTCCACCTCGCGCAGCGAAGCGCGGATGGTGGTGGTGCGCTCCATCACCACCTCCATGTCAATGGCGTCAGGAATGGTGGCGCGCAGCCGCGGCAGCAGGTCCTTCACGCGTTCGACGGTCTCCAGAATGTTGGCGCCCGGCTGCCGGTAGATGATGAGCTGCACCGAGGGTTCGCCGTCAGTCAGGCCCATGTTGCGTGCGTCCTGCACGCTGTCGGTGACAGTCGCGATATCGGACAAGCGCAGCGCAGCGCCGTTCTTCCAGCTCACCACCAGCGGCAAATATTCCGCTGCCTTCTTGGCCTGATCATTGGCACCAATCTGCCACTGCCGGTCGCCCACTTCGACCACACCCTTGGGCCGGTTGACGTTGTTGTTGGCGATTGCTCCGCGCACTTCTTCCAGCGACACCCCGGTGGCGGCGACCGTGGACAGATCGAGCGCAACGCGTACCGCTGGCAGCGCACCACCGCCGACGTTGACGTTGCCCACGCCCTCGATCTGCGAAATGCGCTGTGCCAGTACGGTGGATGCCGCGTCGTACATCTGTCCGCGGGTCAGCGACTTCGAGGTCAACGACAGGATCATCACCGGCGAATCGGCCGGGTTTGCCTTGCGGTAAACCGGGTTGCCAGGCAGGCTGCTCGGCAAGGTCACCCGTGCTGCGTTGATCGCAGCCTGCACCTCTCGTGCCGCGCTGTCGATGTTCTTGCCGAGATCGAACTGCAGCGTGACGCGGGTTGAGGACAGTGAGCTTGATGAGGTGATTTCGTTGACGCCGGCGATAGTGCCCAGCGCGCGTTCAAGCGGCGTCGCCACCGTCGCCGCCATTGTCTCCGGGCTGGCACCGGGCAGGTTGGCAGTGACCGTGATGACCGGAAACTCCACCTGCGGCAATGGCGCCACCGGCATCAGCAGGAACGACAGCGCACCCGCGATCGCGACGCCCAGTGTCAGCAACGTCGTGGCAACTGGGCGTTCGATGAAGGGGCGAGACAGATTCATTACCGTGCTACCTGGTCCGCGGCGACTCGCAACGGTTCCTCGCGGCGAAAGCGGCGCGCGAGACGGTCAAAGGCCAGATAGATCACCGGCGTGGTGAACAGCGTCAGCACCTGGCTCACCAGCAGGCCACCCACCATCGTCCAGCCCAGCGGATGCCTGAGCTCGCTGCCCATGCCACTTCCCAGCATTAACGGCAGGGCACCCAGTAACGCCGCCATCGTGGTCATCAGGATCGGGCGCAACCGCAGCAGACAGGCCTGACGGATGGCGTCGTGCGGCGCCTTGCCTTCGTCACGTTCGGCCGCGAGCGCGAAGTCGATCATCATGATCGCGTTTTTCTTGACGATACCAATCAACAGCACGATACCGATGATGGCGATCACGCCGAGGTCGTTACCCGATACGATCAGCGCCAGTAACGCGCCAATGCCCGCCGAAGGCAGGGTGGACAGAATCGTGATCGGATGGATGTAGCTCTCGTAGAGCACACCGAGCACGATGTACATGGTCGCGATGGCAGCGAGAATCAGCCACACCTGATTGGCAAGCGCGGCGCGGAAGGCCAGTGTCGCGCCCTGAAACTGTGTGCGGATGCTGGCCGGCATGCCCAGCGCCTGCTCGGTCGCCTCAATCGCCTGCACCGCTTCGCCAAGCGAAACGCCCTTCGCGACGTTGAACGACACCGTGGTGGCCGGGAACTGGTTCAGCTTGTTGACCTGCAACTCGGCCGGGCGTTCGGCCACGCGGGCAATCGAGGACAGCGGCACCTGCGAGGTGACGCCAGCGACGGTGCCCGGCACATAGATCTGCGCAATGATCTCTGGCCCGGTGGTCGGGTTACCGGATCCGGTGACCGGCTTCTGCACTTCGAGCACCACACGGTACTGGCTGGCCTGAGTGAAGATGGTCGAGATCAGCCGCTGGCCGAAGGCGTTGTACAGCGCATTGTTGATTGCGGCCACCGTCACGCCCACGCGCGACGCGGCATCACGGTCAATCTCGACGTAGGCCTGCAAGCCACTGCGCTGCAGCTCGGTCGAAACATCAGTAATCTGCGGCAGCTGCTGCATGCGCTCGACCAGTTTCGGCGTCCATTCACCGAGCGCCTGGGTGTCAGTGCTGTCCAGCGTGAACTGGTATTGCGTACGGCTGACCCGATCCTCAATGGTGAGGTCCTGTACCGGTTGCATCGACACTGCGATGTCGGGGATATTGCGCACCCGGTCATTGAGTCGTTCGATCAACACGGTGGCGCGGACACGACCGCTCTCCAGCGGTTGCAGATCAATCTGCAGACGGCCGTTGTTGATGGTGGTGTTGACGCCGTCGACACCAATGATCGAGGAAACGCTGCGCACGGCCGGGTCTTCCATCAGCGCATTCACCACCGCCTGCTGCTTTTCACTCATCGCGGCGAACGACACACTCTGCGGTGCCGTGGTGATGGCAGCGATGGTGCCAGTGTCCTGCACGGGGAAGAAACCCTTGGGCACGAACCAGGCCAGCAGCACAGTCACCGCAACGGTGGCGACCGCGACGATCAGCGTCAATGCCTGCCGCGCCAGTACCCAGTCCAGCGCGACGGCGTACTTCGCCTGCAAGCGGTCGAAGGCGTGACCGATCGCCGCGAGCCAGCGCGGTTCGTGCTGCTCGTGCTCACTCTTCAGTAGCCGCGCGCACATCATGGGCGTCAGCGTCAGCGACACGAAGGCCGAGATGATGATGGCGATGGCCAGTGTGATGGCAAATTCACGGAACAGGCGACCCACCACGTCACGCATGAACAGGAGCGGGATCAGCACCGCCAGCAGCGAGACGGTCAGCGAGATGATGGTGAAGGCAATCTGCTTCGAGCCATTGATGGCGGCCTCGAACGGCCCTTCTCCATCTTCAATGCGGCGCGCGATGTTTTCGATCATCACGATGGCATCGTCGACCACGAAACCAGCGGCGATGGTGAGCGCCATCAGCGACAGGTTGTTGACCGAGAAGCCCACCGCGTACATCACCGCGAACGTTCCCACCAGCGACAACGGCACTGCGACACTGGGGATGATGGTGGCCGGAATGCTGCGCAGGAACAGGAAAATCACCATCACCACGAGTGCGACGGCAAGCATCAGTTCGTACTGCACGTCGCGCACTGAGGCGCGAATGGTGATGGTGCGGTCGGTGAGTGTGGACAGCTCGACCGACGCCGGCAGGGCGGCGCGCAGCTGCGGCAGGATGGACTTGATCGAATTGACCGTCTCGATCACGTTGGCACCGGGCTGACGCTGCACGTTGATCACGATCCCGGGCTGCTGCACGCGCTTGCCGTCACGATCAAAGGTGGCCCAGGCCGCGAGCCGGATGTTCTCGGCGTCATCGACCACGGCCGCGACGTCGCGAATGCGGATCGGCGCACCGCTCTTGTAGGCAATGACCAGCTTCGCGTATTCGCTGGCGTCCTTCAACTGGTCATTGGCGTCGATGGTGCTGGCGCGCAACGGACCGTCAAAGCTGCCTTTGGCCTGATTGACGTTCTGGTTGCTGACTGCGGTGCGAATGTCATCAAGCGACAAACCGAGCTGCGTCAGAGCGCGCGGATTGACCTGGATTCGCACGGCGGGTTTCTGGCCGCCGGACAGCGTAACCAGGCCGACCCCGTTGACCTGAGAAAGCTTCTGCGCGATGCGGGTATCGGCGAGATCCTGTACCCGCGGCAGCGGCAGCGTATCGGAGGTCAGTGCCAGCGTGAGGATCGGCGCGTCCGCCGGGTTGACCTTGTTGTACACGGGTGGTGCCGGCAGATCGCTCGGCAACAGGGTGGCTGCGGCGTTGATCGCAGCCTGCACCTGCTGCTCGGCAACATCAAGTCGCAAGTCAAGTGCGAAGCGCAACGTGACGACCGATGCGCCGCCGGAACTGGTGGACCACATCTGTTCCAGCCCCGGCATCTGGCCAAACTGCTTCTCCAGCGGCGCGGTGATCGACGATGCAATCACCTCCGGGCTGGCGCCGGGATAGAGCGTGGTGATCTGGATGGTCGGATAGTCCACCTGCGGCAAGGCGGATTGCGGCAATAGCCGGTAACCGATAACACCGATGATGAACACCGCCAGCATCAAGAGGCTGGTGGCAACGGGACGCCGGATGAACGGCTCGCAGGGATTCATGCTGGCTCTGGCCCGCTATCGCTCAGGGTTTGCCGGCGCCTGGCGCACCACCAGCGGCCTCGCGCTGCTTGCGGCGCTCGGCCTTCTCGGCGTCACTCAAATCGGCCCAGGCTTTGCGCGGTGCGTCGCTCGTGGCACCTGCGCTGGCCGGTGCCGCGGCAGGCGCTGCGCCCGGTGCGTTGCCGGCCGTGCCGCCCGCCGCTTCACGCTGCTTGCGACGCTCCGCCTTTTCAGCATCGCTGAGATCGGCCCAGGATTTCTTCGGGGCGTCGCCGCTGGCCGCCGCAGCAGGTCCCGCGCTTGCGGCTGCTGGTGCTGCGGTCGCGGCACTGGTCGCAGGCGCAGCGCCCTTGCCATCGCCCTGTTTGCCGTCACCGCGCTGGCGACGACGCTCAGGCGGTGGCGCCTGCACCGTCGTCACCGGGGCGCCATCGCGCAGCTTGTCGGCGCCGTCGATGACTATGGCTTCGCCCTCCTTCAAACCGCTGCTGATGACCACCCGATCACCAGACGTCACGCCAAGCTGCACCTTGCGCAGGCTGGCTGTTTTCTCGGGCGTCACCACGTAGACGTAGGTCCCCGGTGCGCCGCGCTGCACGGCACTTTGCGGCACTGTGAGCGCGCCATCAAGCTGCTCCAGCTCAAGTTTGGCGTTGACGAACTGATTGGGAAACAGCCGGCTCGCCTTGTTCGGGAACACGGCTTTCAGTTTCACAGTACCGGTTGCGGCATCAATCTGGTTGTCCACCGCGAGCAGCTCACCGGTATCAAGCACCGTGCGGCCATCGCGATCAATCGCCTGCACTTTCAGACGGTCCTCGGCAGTCTTCGCATTCAGCCGCGCCAGCACCGAAGGCAGCACCTCCTGCGGCACCGCAAAGACGGCGGTGATCGGTTGCACTTCGGTAATGATCACGATGCCGTTGGTGTCCGACGCGCGCACCATGTTGCCGGCATCGACCTGGCGCAAACCAGTGCGACCAGTGATCGGCGCCTTCACCTGTGTATAGCCAACGTTGAGCTGGGCGGTAGCGACCTGCGCCCGATCCGCCTGCAGCGTGCCTTCGAGCTGTTTGACCAGCGCCGCCTGTGCGTCCACCTGCTGCCGCGCGATGCTGTCCTGCTCCAGCAGCTTCTGATAGCGCACGAGGTCAAGCTTCGCCGAATCAAGCTGCGCCTGATCCTTCGCCAACTGGCCCTGCGCCTGCTGCAGTGCGGCCTGAAACGGCAGCGAGTCGATTTGTGCGATCACATCGCCCGCTCGTACCAGCTGGCCTTCGCGGAAGGAGACGCTTTGCAGCAGGCCGTCAACACGGGCTCGCGCGGCTGCTGTCGAGCGCGCCGTGACAGTACCGATCGCTGTCACGATCACTGGCACGTCGCCGGCGCGTACCTGATCGATGACTGCCGGCACCGGCATGTTGCGCCGGCCGCCGCCGGGACCACCCGACCCGTCCGGGCCGGCCTGACCGGGCGCCGCAGCGGCCTTGCCGTCAGTGCCTGCCTTGTCAGCTCCGCCATCGACCTGCGACTTGCTCCACCACCACCAGCCACCACCGGCAAGCACGACCACCAGAGCGGCCAGCCCGAGCCAGCGCCCGCCGGTCATCTTTTTGTTGTCAGCCATAGTTTTCCCACGTTACGCCGCGTTCCGATACGGCGTTTTTCTGCTCAGATTCTTGTCAGCTCAGCGCGCTTCAGCCCATCCGGTCTGGGCTTGGAAGCTGTTTTGCCAGAAAGTCGACT
>ENA-UOYA01000218-UOYA01000218.1-activated-sludge-metagenome-genome-assembly--contig:-NODE-218-length-79742-cov-18.645388_pt1 | contig 79742 bp, 77 predicted proteins | sample MGYA00238163_ERZ764804 | MGnify/ENA primary metagenome ERZ764804 (study PRJEB28919, sample SAMN05720223) | activated sludge metagenome | isolation source: Anaerobic digester | place: Hong Kong...
CTTAGGTGAGGCAACGTTACCCCTTCGTTTGGATTTTTCGTGAGGCAATGCGCCCTCTTGACCCGACTCTTCTTTCATGTAGAATAAAGCTTGGAAGCCGGATGAAGGTCGCAAGAGAGACTCCGAGATGCAGGGGGCGCCGAAGGGGCAAAAGCGGGGGAAAGCGCGCTTGAAACTCTCAGGCTTAAGGATTGCGGCTGGACGGGACTCTGGAGTGGGCGAGAGCCTGCCGACAGGGAAGAGGTCATGGTTGGCTGATCCCGTTGTCGAACCTTCTTTCCGAAAGGGAGGGGCAGGCGTGCCGAGTCTTGTCGTTACGAACAACCCTATCGTTTCTTCCAAAATAAAAGAACTCTGAATCCAGGTTTCCAGTGCCTGGGAGGTGCTGGTAACCGCCCGCGATCGAATTCACCAAGGCTATCGACTGCTCACCCATCCACTATACGGGAACTTTCTACCGAACCAACAACCCTTCAGAACAATTCTCCTTTCTGCCCCCGGGGGAACCCCGGAAATAGACACCGATTCCCTTTTTCTGATCGAGGAGGCCCTCGGAGTCTTTCGTCATTATGAAGGGAAATGGGCGCTGCCTGGTCAACTCCCTCAAGCTGTCGAAAAGGACTATGCGCTGATCGATTTCGACCTGATGCGGGAAAGCCTCCATCAATATGGTTTTTGATCCTTGATCGAAAACCAGTCTCGGTCTTTGCGATCCTTTTTTGAATTTCGGGTAGAGAGGAGGTGAACACGGATGGTGGAACTCGATAAGGATAATTTTGAGGTTCAAGTCCTTCAAAGCGAGCTGCCTGTCGTCGTCGACCTGTGGGGACCGAAGTGCGGCCCCTGCCTGGCCCTGTTGCCCCAGGTCGAAGAGCTGGCCAGGGAGTTCGAGGGGAAAGTGCGGTTCTGCAAGCTGAACGTTGCGGAAAACAGAAGGCTGGTCATCTCCTTGAAGGTCATGGGAGTCCCGACGTTCCTCTTTTACAAGGGCGGCGAGCTGAAAGACCGTCTCAGCGGAGGGGATGTGACAATTGAAGGGATTCGCCAGAAAACCGAGGCGCTTCTCGCCTAAAACTCCATTTTGAGGAAAGGGGGGTAAGCCGTGAAGCTCGAACTTCACAAGCTGCAAATCAAGAGCATGGCCTGGGGAGCAAAGACAGGGGTGAAGGACGGTGTCCTGTCCGTCTGCAAGGAAGAAGTCCTTGCATTGGTCAAAACGGATCCGAATTTTCTGAAGGTGGATGTCGATCTAGCCCTGCCGGGCGAAAAGACGAGGATTATCCCGGTAAAAGATGTTGTTGAACCTCGCTGCAAGCTCGAGGGGAAAAACGGGATTTTCCCCGGAATGATTTCGGACGTGGAAACCGTGGGTTACGGGAAAACCCTTGTGTTGGAAGGGGCGGCGGTTGTGACCTGCGGGAAGGTCGTCGGTTTTCAGGAAGGGATCATCGATATGTCGGGACCGGCTGCTGACTACACGCCGTTTGCTCACACCTGCAACCTGGTCCTGGTCGTGGATCCGGTCGAAGGACTGGAGCGGCACGATTATGAAGCTTCTCTCCGCATTGCCGGTCTGAAGGTAGCCGAGTATCTGGCGAAATCTGCGGCCGGGATGCCTGCCGACTCGGTCGAAGCCTATGAGGCGAAGCCCTTGAAAGAGGCGATGACCGATTATCCTGGGTTGCCGAAGGTTGCCTACCTTTACATGCTGCAATCACAAGGGCTTCTCCACGACACCTATGTTTACGGGGTCGACGCGAAAAAGATTCTCCCTACCCTGATCAATTTCACGGAAGTATTTGACGGCGCGATCGTTTCGGGAAACTGCGTTTCCGCCTGTGACAAAAACAGCACCTATTACCATCTCAACAACCCGATCATCAAGGCAATGGCTGCTCGCCACGGGAAGGACTACAATTTCGTCGGTGTCATTATCACGAACGAAAACGTCACCCTGGCAGACAAGAAACGGAGTTCCTCCTATGCGGTGAAATTGGCCCAGACTCTCGGTGTGGACGGGCTTCTCATCTCGGAAGAGGGCTTTGGAAACCCGGATGCCGACCTGATCATGAATTGCAGGAAGGCCGAAAATGCTGGCATCCGAACGGTCCTGGTCACGGATGAATACGCGGGGCGTGACGGAGCGAGCCAGTCCCTCGCGGATGCCGCGAAAGAAGCAGATGCCGTCGTCACAGCGGGGAACGCAAACGAGATCATCGTCCTTCCGGCCATGGAGAAAGTCATCGGGTACCCGACCTATGCGGATGTGATCGCCGGGGGGTTCCAGGGATCTCTCCGCCAGGACGGCTCCATTGAAGTCGAACTTCAAGCAATTACCGGAGCGACGAGCGAGCTTGGCTTTACGCGCATCAGCGCGATCACGATCTAGGGAAACGAACTAATCCAACAGGATCAACAGGAGGTGAAATCTATGGGAAGGCTGGCTGGAAAGAAAGTCGTCCTGCTTGGCGAACGAGACGGAGTTCCAGGACCGGCAATGGAGGCCTGCCTGAAGAATTCCGGGGCCGACATCGTTTTCTCGGTCACTGAATGCTTCGTCTGAACCGCCGCCGGTGCCATGGACCTGCAGAATCAGCAGCGTGTCAAAGATGCTGCTGAGAAGTACGGAGCGGAGAACGTCGTCGTTATCCTTGGATCTTCTGACGCAGAAGGCGCGGAGATCTATGCCGAGACGGTTACGAACGGCGATCCGACCTACGCAGGTCCCCTGGCAGGAGTCCCGTTGGGACTCGCTGTTTACCATGTTTTCGAAGACGTCATTCGGCAAGAGGCTGATCCGGCACTCTGGGAAGAGCAGATCGGTATGATGGAGATGGTCCTGGATACCGAAGCACTCGCGAAAGCCGTTGCGGGCATGCGCGAGCAGTACAGTAAATATTCGATCTAAGGCTTCCGGAAAAGGGGGTGCAAATGTTGTCCTACCGAATTGTCCATTACATCAACCAGTTTTTTGCCGGGATCGGCGGCGAGGAGAAAGCCGATTACAAACCGGAGGCTAGAGAAGGGGTCGTAGGACCCGGGCAGGCGCTTAACGCCGCTTTTAAAGGGCGGGCCCAGATCGTTGGAACCGTCATCTGCGGAGACAGTTACTTCGCCGAACACATGGCGGAAGCCTCTGCCGAAATCCTGGAAATGATCCGGAAATTCTCCCCGGATGCCGTGGTCGCTGGACCCGCTTTCAACGCGGGGCGTTACGGCACCGCCAGCGGAGCGGTCCTGGAGCTGGTCTCCAAGGAGCTCAAGATCCCGGTTGTCGGAGGGATGTATCCTGAAAACCCGGGAGTCGAACTCTACCGGAAGAGCGCTTACATTGTCAGGACTTCGGACAGCGCCCGAGGGATGGGAGAGGCTGTCCAGGGAATGGCTAGGATCGCACTAAAACTGCTCGACGGAGAGAAAATCGGGACTCCCGAAGAGGAAGGCTACATTGAGCGGGGCCTCAGGAAAAACATTTTCCTTGACAAGGTCGGAGGCGAGCGGGCAGCCGAGATGCTCGCGAAGAAGCTGAGGGGGGAACCCTTCAAGACGGAATATCCCATGCCGGTTTTTGACCGTGTGGCTCCCAATCCGCCGATCCACGACATGAAAAAGGCTGTCGTGGCCCTCGTCACGTCGGGAGGAATCGTACCGAAGGGGAATCCGGACCATATTGAAGCCTCCAGCGCGACCCATTACGGGGAATATTCCCTGGCCGGCGTTCTGACGGCGGACGAGGAGCACTATGAAACCGCCCATGGGGGATACGACCCGACCTACGCGAACAAGGACCCCAACCGCGTTCTTCCCGTCGACGTCCTGCGGCAGCTTGAGAAAGAGGGAGTCATCGGAAAACTCCACGAGAAATACTACTCGACGGTGGGCAACGGGACTTCTGTCGGGAACGCAAAGCGTTTCGGTGAAGAGATCGTTGGGAAACTCAAGAAAGATGGTGTCGATGCGGTAATTGTCACATCCACCTGAGGAACCTGCACGCGTTGCGGTGCAACGCTCGTGAAGGAAATCGAACGGGGCGGGATTCCGGTTGTGCATGTCTGCACGATTGTGCCGATTTCCCAGACCGTAGGGGCGAACAGGATCGTGCCTGCCGTAGCGATCCCGCATCCGCTGGGCGATCCGACGAGGACCCACGAGGAAGAGGTTCAGATTCGCCGAAACCTTGTCCTGAAGGCCTTGAAAGCCCTGGGTACCGAGGTACACGAACAGACGGTCTTTACCGATTGACGGTGATTCGGAGGCCCAGCAGCGCTTGCCTGCTGGGCCTTTTTCGAGGAGGAGTCTGTATTCATGAAAGTTGCGGTCAAAGGGACATCGTATTGTCTCAACCACACTCCGGAACTGGCTTTCCACTACGGGAACACGCCCTACGTGGAGCGAAAAACAAAGGGAGATTCTGAATTCCTTCGTGAACTTGCCTCTCACCTGCAGTCCTATGCCAGCGCGGCTTCCTATGCGCCGAACCTGGCCTACATCGGGGCGATGGGCCTTGACGAGCTTGAAAAGTATCCCCAACCCTGGCTTGAGAATCTCGCGGCTGAGCCGGCCCGATACGGGCGATTCGGTGAAATCATGCCGGAAGACGAATTCCTGGGGTTGATGGACATCAGCGATGTGTTCGACATCATCTGGCTTGAGGAAAACTTCTCTGCCGCCGTCGCTGAAAAGTTGCGCAAGAACCCTGTGATTCCAGAGACGCTGCTTGGGCGCCTGGAAAAGGGGCATGCACTTCAAGAGATCGAGAGAGAAGTGTCGGAAAAAGACGCACTGCCGCTGTATTTTGAAGGCAAGGTTGTAGGATGTTCGAGGAAGGGACACGAAATCGACGAGTGCCTTGAAGCCTATGTCCTGCTCGAAAACGTTGCCTGCAAGGCAGGCGGCGTCCTTGCCCTTCTGCACCTTCTTCGAAATACGGGGCTTAAACCCGAGGAAATCGATTTTGTGATCGAATGTTCGGAAGAAGCGGCTGGAGACATGAACCAGCGGGGAGGCGGCAACTTCGCGAAGGCGGTGGCGGAGATCGCCGGGTGCGTTAACGCTAGCGGATGCGATGTCCGCGGATTCTGTGCCGGTCCCGTGAACGCGGTGATCGCCGCGGGCAGCCAGGTAGCGGCAGAAGCGAGAAAAAACTGTGTCGTCCTGGCTGGGGGCGCTATCCCGAAACTTTTCATGAATAGCCGGGACCATGTTAAAAAGGGACTCCCTGCCCTGGAGGATTGCCTGGGGAACTTTGCGATCCTGCTGGGGGAGGAAGACGGAGTTTCGCCGGTGATCCGCCTTGACGCGCTTGGCAAGCATTCAGTCGGAGCCGGGGCATCCCCCCAGGCAATCACAAGCGCTCTGGTCTGGGAACCTTTGCAGAAACTAGGGCTGGGCTTCAACGACGTGGACAAGTATGCTGCGGAACTGCAGAATCCAGAGATTACCCTGCCGGCCGGGGCCGGGGATGTCCCGGCTGCCAACTTCAAGATGATCGGCGCTCTCGCGGTCATGAAGGGCCAGCTTGAAAAGATCCAGATTCCTGAATTCGTCCGTCAGAAAGGAATCCCCGGGTTTGTGCATACGCAGGGACATATCCCTTCAGGAGTGCCCTTTGTCGGCCATGCCTGCGAATGGATCAAGGCGGGAACGATTCGGAGGGCCCTGATCATCGGAAAAGGAAGCCTCTTCCTCGCTAGAATGACCAACCTGTCGGATGGGGCCTCCTTTTTCATCGAGCCCGCCGAGGCGGTCAAATCGACACAGGCTGTTTCCCGGGAAGACATCAAGAGGCTTCTGCTCGAGGTCCTGTCGGAAGTCGCTTCGTCCCTGAAGGCAGAATAGGGGGGATCCCCTTGTCGGAATTGAAACGGGTGGTTGGTGAAATCCTTTCCGAGATCCTCGAGGAGGCAAAGTCGGGCGGACCACGCAGGCGTATCGGGCTCATGGCAAGAGGAAGCGAGCTTGGGCCTGGCGAGATGGCAATGGGGGCACGGCTAGCCCAGCGGGAGAACCCAGGGTTAACGGTCGTCATGATTGGACCCAGGACCCCTGGATATGAAGACCTCGACTGGATCGAAACCGAGGAGATGGATTGTGAGGCTCGGATCGCCGAGGCCATGGAAAAGGCTCTGAACGAGAAGCGGATTGATGGGGCGGTCGCCTTGCATTATCCTTTCCCGATTGGAGTGACCACGATCGGCCGTGTCGTCACCCCGGGCAGGGGCAGAGACATGCTGGTGGCTTCAACAACAGGCTCGACCTCGGCGCAGCGAACCGAAGCGATGGTGATGAACGCCATCTACGGCATCGCGGTTGCGAAAGCGCTCGGCAAGGAAGACCCCGCGGTGGGAATTCTGAATGTCGAAGGGGCCCAGACCGTTTTCAGGGCGCTGTCTTCCCTTCGGGAAAACGGCTATCCAGTGACTTACGGGCAAAGCGTCCGAAAGGACGGCGGGGCGGTCCTCAGGGGGAATGACCTTCTGGCAGGAGCCGTCGATGTCTGCGTGACGGACACCCTGACGGGGAACGTGCTGATGAAACTTTTCTCTTCCTTCACAACCGGAGGAACGTACGAGTCTACTGGATGGGGATACGGGCCTTCCGTCGGCGAAGGATGGCCTCACGTGATCTCGATCATTTCACGAGCCTCCGGGGCCCCGGTGATCGCCAATGCCCTTGCCTTTACCGGCGCAGTGGCCGCTTCGGGGCTGCCCTCCCTCGTGCAGAAGGAGTTGAAAGCAGCCAGGGAAGCCGGCCTGGAAAACGTGTTGCAAGGGATGAGAAAGAAACCCCTTGCCGACGGGGGAACGATTGCGCGCCCTGCCGCTGAACCGACGGATGAGGAGATTCACGGCATCGACGTGCTCAACATCGAGGAAGCGGTCCAGGAACTTTGGAAAGCGGGGATTTACGCGGAATCGGCGATGGGGTGCACAGGGCCGGTGGTCAAGATTTCAGCGAAAAATCTGGAAAAGGCAGAAAACTGTCTGAAGCAGGCAGGATACCTTTAGAGCCCGGGCCGGCCAGCAGTCGAAAGCTTTTCGGCTGCGGCCGGCCATGTTATAATCATGAAAATATTAAATTTACGATATCCCAGCCGTTGAAAGGGGGGATCCAGCTCAGGCCTGAAATGAGGGCAAAGCTGCGTAGTCCTTGTTCTAAGGCGTTTTTTGAAGGGGAAAATCATAAGAAGGAGGGGGATTTGAGGTTATGGAAGCGATTATGAGGATCAACGGCGTTATCAATGGCATCGTATGGGGACCTTGGATGCTGACCCTGCTTGTTGGAACGGGCGTTTATTTGACCCTGATTCTTGGGCTCCCTCAGTTGCGGTATTTCTTCCTGATGTTCAAGGAAGTGTTTGGGAACCTTGGAAAGAAAAAGGAAGGCGAGGGAACCATTTCCTCTTTCGCGGCCCTTTCGACCGCCCTGGCATCCACAGTGGGAACCGGTAACATCGCCGGCGTGGCGACGGCTCTCCACCTGGGTGGCCCGGGGGCACTCTTCTGGATGCTGGTGTCAGCAGTTTTCGGGATGACCACGAAGATGTGCGAGGTCGCCTTGGCCGTCCATTTCCGGGAGAAGGATCCCACCGGGAATTGGCGCGGAGGCACCATGTACATCCTCGAGAAAGGCGTGGGGCAGAAATGGCTGGCCTGGCTCTTCGCCCTGTTCGCTTTCTTTGCCTCTTTCGGGATCGGCTGCGCGGTTCAGGCGAACTCCACTGCCGAGGGGTTCAACCTCGGTTTCGGCATCCCGAATATGTATACCGGAATTGCCATCGCCATCCTGACGGGCCTGGTGATCATCGGAGGTTTGAAGCGAATTTCTGACGTCACCACCTATCTTGTCCCCTTCATGGCGATCTTCTACATCGTCGGAGGCGGCATCGTCGTGCTCACCCACGCCAGTGCGATTCCAGTTGCCCTCGGCAACGCCGTGAAATACGCCTTCTCCGACCCGATGGCCCTGCCCGGCGCCCTCGCCGGTTGGTCGGTCAAGATCGCCCTGACGAAAGGGATTGCGCGAGGCGTCTTCTCCAACGAGGCTGGACTCGGTTCCGCTCCCATGGTCCACGCGACGGCTGTGGTGGATCACCCGATGCGGCAGGGGATGTACGGACTTTTCGAAGTGTTCACCGACACGATCGTGATCTGCTCCCTGACCGCCCTGGCGATCCTGACGAGCGGCGTGCTCACTGGACAGCCTGAGCTGACGGGTGCGAAGCTGTCCCTCTCCGCCTTCCAGACCGTACTCGGTGGCATGGGCACCATGATCCTGTCTGTCGGACTGGCCCTTTTCGCCTTCTCGACGATCCTGGGATGGTACTGGTACGGCGAAACGGCAGCGGTCTACGTGTTCGGAGTGAAATTCATCCCCGTGATGAAGGTCCTGTGGATTATCTTCGTTCTTCTAGGTGCTTCCGGGGAAGCCCTTGGCGGTGGAGCCGGGTTCCTGACGAACCTCTGGGACCTTGCCGACACCCTGAACGGCCTGATGGCTGTCCCCAACCTGATCGCCCTGCTGCTTCTTTCCGGGACCCTGCGGAAACTGGTGAAGGATTTCGACGAAAAGCGCCGTTCCGGAGCGCTGAAAGTCTAGGGAGCGATCTTCCCGGGCCGAAATCGGCCCAGGCCCGGCGGGGCAGGTTGAACCTGCCCCGCCTTCCTCGTGAGGAGGCGAAAGTTAGTGCAATTCCGACCAACACGAATGGAAGTTTCGCTGGAAAACCTGAAATCGAATTTTGCTGCCGTACGGGAATGGGTCGGCCCGAAGGTGCAGCCGATCGCGGTTGTGAAGGCGAATGGATACGGAACCGGGATGATTCAGGCCGCAACGGCTTTTCGTGAGGCCGGAGCCCAGCGGTTCGCTGTGGCGATTCCCGAAGAGGCCCTGGAGCTTCGAGAAAATGGTTTTGGTGAGCCGATCCTTGTCCTGGGAGCCTCGACGCCCTGTTCCGCCCTTGAACTGGTTCGGCAGGATATCGCCGCTGCCTGCACGGACCTCGACTTCGCCCGGGCGATGAGCGACGCTGCCGTCCGACAGGGCAAGCCAGCCCGGATTCATTTGAAAATCGACACCGGGATGGGAAGGATCGGGTTTCTACCGGACCAGCTGCCTTCCGCCCTGAACGAAATCCTGCTTCTTCCCGGCCTGGAAATCGAAGGCGTCTTTACCCATTTCGCGACGGCGGACGAAATCAACCTTGACTATACGCGGTGGCAATTCCGCCGCTTCGGAGATGTCCTCGAGCTTTTGCGGTCCCGAAACGTCGGAGTCCGGATTCGGCACGTCTGCAACAGCGCCGCGACCCTGTCTCTCCCGGAGATGCATCTTGACGCGGTCCGCCCCGGCGTGATCCTTTACGGCATGTGGCCTTCCGCCGTTGTCCGAAAAAGCGTCGAGCTGAAACCGGTGTTCGAGGTAAAGACGGCGATCGCCTGTCTGAGAACGCTTCCGGCGGGAAGCGGGGTCAGTTATGGGCTCCGGTATATGACCCGCGGGGAGGAGCGAATCGCGGCCCTGCCTCTCGGATACAACGACGGCTGGACCCGCTTGCTGAACTTCAAGGCCGAAGTCCTCGTCCGGGGGCGCAGAGCGCCGGTTGTCGGAAGCATCTGCATGGATCAGTGCATGATCAACGTCAACCACATCCCGGAGGCCCAGGTAGGGGACGAGGTCGTTCTAATCGGCTCGCAGGGCGCCGAGACGATCACTGTAGATGAAGTCGCGGCGCGGCTTGGCACCATCAACTACGAAATCCCGGGGATGTTCTCAAGAAGAGTCCCCCGGGTCTACATTTAGTCTTTGACCGAAGAAAAGACTGAAGCAAAAACAGAAGGAGCGTGTTGAAGGATGAGATTCTCCAAACGGATCACCGGAATGCAGGCTTCTCCCATCAGGAAGCTTGTTCCCTACGCGAATGAAGCGAAGGCAAAGGGGAAAAAGGTCTACCACCTGAATATCGGTCAGCCCGATATCGTCACCCCTGCCGGTTTCTTCGAAGCCATCCGGAACTTCAGGGAGGATGTCCTGGCCTATTCCACCTCTGCGGGGAGCAACGAGCTGATCGACGCCATCCGAAAGTACTACCAGGGCTACGGGATTGAATACGGCCGCGAGCACATTATCATCACCAACGGTGGCAGCGAAGCCCTGATGTTCGCCATGATCGCCCTCTGCGATCCAGGGGATGAAATCCTTGTCCCGGAGCCCTTTTATACCAACTACAATGGTTTCGGCCAGGCGGTGAACGTGGTCATCAGACCGATCACGACCCTGGCGGAGTGCGGTTTCCACCTACCCGCGGCGGGAGAGATCGAAAAACTGGTGACCCCCGCCACAAGGGCGATTCTCATTTCGAACCCGGGAAACCCGACCGGGGTTGTCTACACCGACCAGGAAATCGCGATGCTGGCGGAAATCGCCAGGAAACACGATCTTTTCATCATCTCCGACGAGGTTTACCGGGAGTTCGTCTACGACGGCCTGAAGTACACGAGCTTCGGGACGATCAAGGAAATTGAGGATCGTGTGATCCTGGTCGATTCCGTCTCGAAGCGCTACAGCGCTTGTGGGGCCAGGATCGGCTGCATTTCCTCGAAGAACGCGGAACTCATGGCTCAGGTCATGAAGCTTGCCCAGGGCAGGCTTTGCGTTCCGACTCTGGAACAGGTCGGGGCCGCGGAACTTTACAAGACCCCCATGTCCTACCTGAAGGAAGTCAACGAGGAATACACGAGGCGGAGGAACATCCTCTACAAGGCCCTGAAGGGAATGCCCGGTGTGATCTGCGAGGAACCCAAGGGAGCATTCTACGTGGTGGTGAAGCTTCCTGTAGATAACGCCGAAAAATTCGTCATCTGGATGCTGAAGGATTTCGACGTGGACGGGGAAACCGTCATGATGGCCCCGGCGGAGGGCTTTTATGCGACTCCTGGCCTGGGGCGGGACGAGGTTCGGCTTGCCTATGTCCTGAAGGAGAAGGACCTCGCCCGCGCGATGGACATCCTGAAGGCCGGCCTGGAAGCGTATCCCGGACGCGTGGAGGCAGTCTCCGTTTCCGCCTGAAAAGAAACAACAGCTACCGCAGGGCTCCCCGACGCCATTGAAGGGCGGAAGGGAGCCCTTTGCAATTTCAAGGGAGGAAGGCAGGTCGACTCTTGATGCTGATCGTCAAAGAGGCTTACGCGCGGGATGCAGATCGGGGAATCGCCAGGATCGATCCGAAGGACATGGCCTTTTACGGGTTGGCCGAAGGCGATCTGGCTCTGATCGAGGGGAAACGTCCGTATCCGGTCCGTATCTTGCCTTGCGAGGTGGATGACCGGGGGAAATCACTGATCCTGGTCGACCGGCTAACACGGGAGAACCTTGGCGTTGCCATCGGCGACAAGGTTGACTTGCTGCCGGCAAAATGGGAAAGGGCCGTTGAAGTGAGCCTTTCGCAGGGGGCGGGAGAACCCGTATCGGCCGTCCCGGGGGGGACCGCTCTTTTGGCTTCCTTCCTAAGTGGAAAAGTCCTTCTTCGTGGCGGGAAAATCCGTGGAGCGATCCTTGGAAACAGTCCCTGTGAATTCCTCGTCAAAAAAACGAGACCGGAAGGAATCGTCCTGGTCGACGAAAAAACGGAAATCAAGGTGGAAAAAGAGACCGGCGCTTCGGAAAAGGAGGGTGTCCCCAAAAGCCGGATTTCCTACGAGGATATCGGGGGATTGGGCCCGCAGATCCGAAGAATCCGGGAAATGGTCGAAATTCCTTTGAGGTTCCCGGAAGTCTTCCGGAAACTCGGGATCGAGCCTCCAAAGGGAATCCTCCTTTTCGGCCCGCCCGGATCGGGAAAAACCGCGCTGGCCCGAGCGGTAGCGAACGAGTCGAATATCTTTTTTTCCTCGATCTCGGGGCCCGAAATCATCGGGAAATATTACGGGGAAAGCGAAGCGAGGCTCAGGGCGGTTTTTGAAGAGGCGGGTCGAAATGCGCCTGCCGTTCTTTTTATTGATGAGATCGACGCCATCGCCCCGAAAAGGGAGGAAATGGGAGGCGAAAAACAGGTTGAAAGAAGGGTGGTCGCCCAACTCTTGGCCCTGATGGACGGGCTTGAATCCAGAGGAAAGGTTATCGTCATGGCGGCCACCAATATTCCAAACGCTTTGGATCCGGCCCTGAGAAGACCCGGAAGATTTGACCGGGAGATCGCCATCCCTGTCCCAAATCGCCAGGGGCGGCTGGAGATCCTGCAGATCCACACGCGGGGGATGCCCCTTTCCGATGATGTCGATTTGGAGGCACTAGCGAACAGGACTCATGGGTTTGTCGGGGCGGACCTGGAAGCCCTCGCCAAGGAAGCGGCAATGAGCGCTCTTCGCAGGTTTCTTCCGTCTTTCGAGCTCCACCGGGGCGAGCAGGGAACCAACCTCCTCGAGCAATTGCGAGTGACTTTTTCCGATTTCGAGGAAGCCCTCAAGGAAGTTGAGCCCTCGGCTCTAAGAGAAGTCTTTCTCGATGTCCCCGAAGTTGGCTGGGAGGATATCGGCGGGTTCGAAAACGTCAAGGAAGCCCTTCGCCAGGCGGTCGAATGGCCCCTTCTCAATGAAGAACTTTTCCGGCAGCTTGACGCGCGTCCCCCGAGAGGCATCCTGATTCATGGTCGCGGGGGTTCTGGAAAAAGCCTGCTGGTGAAGGCTCTTGCCAGGGAGACGGGCCTGAACTTCATCTTCGTGCAGGGACCGGCGTTGTTGTCACGGTACATCGGGGAGGGAGAAAAGGCGCTGCGCCATGCGTTCCACGTGGCAAGGCAGTCCGCTCCCTCCATTCTTTGCCTGGATGGGATCGATCCGCTTTTCCCGGCCCAGGAAGGAGTGGAGCGAAATCCCGTTTCGGAGAGGCTGATCGCCCAGTTTTGTGCAGAAATGAACGGTATCGCCGACATGCGGGGAGTTTCGGTCATCGGAACGGCATTGGACCCGAAGGGCCTGGATTCCAGGGTGAGGGGGGCCGGGCGTTTTGAAATTGAAATCGGCCTTATGGATCCCGACGAAGCGGAACGGCTGGAGATCCTCCTTGTCCAGACAAGAAGAAAGCCGCTCTCGGCCGCAGTGAACCTCGCTGGTCTTGCTCGTGAAACCGGGGGGATGAACGGCGCCGAGCTGGAAAACCTTTGCAGGGGAGCGGCCGAAGAGGCCATGAAAGAATATCTCGGGAAAACGCCCCAAGAGGGCTTTGTGGAGATCGCCCCTCGGCATTTTGAGGCTGCATTCGGGAAGCTCCGGCGAAATCGGTATAATGAGTCAGAATCCCAGCCAGGGCAACCGAATCGGAAGGAGAGCTAGGCAATGGAAAAACTTTGGGACCTCAATTTGAAATCGTTTCCGGTCGAGCGGCTCTCACCGGAACAAGCCGCGAGAATCACCGAGATTGCGAGACACTGCAGGGCCTGGGCCGTAACGATGACGACGGTTGCAAACAGCGGGCATCCCGCAGGCTCTCTTTCAAGCATGGAAATGTTCCTGTTGACGTATGCCGTCGCAAACCTGACACCGGAAAATTACAGAACCCTCAATCGCGATTTCGTCGTTGTCAGCCATGGGCACACATCCCCGGGGGTCTACGCGGCGCTTGCCGCACACGGCTTTATCCGGCCAGAGGAAGCCATGGCGCATTTCCGGCAGGCTGGGAGTCCATTTTCCGGACATGTCGAGAAGAAGGTGCCCGGCATCGACTGGGGAACGGGAAACCTCGGACAGGGGCTTTCCGCTGGAGTCGGCTACGCCCTGGCCAGTCGAGCCAGGAAGTCCAAAGGAAGGGTCTTCGTTCTCATGAGCGACGGCGAACAGGTCAAGGGTCAAATTGCCGAAGCCCGGAGAATGGCGGTGAAAGAGAAACTGGACAACCTTTTCGTCCTGGTGGACTACAACCACATCCAGATCTCGGGAAGGATCGAGGACGTCATGCCCGCCAACCTCAAGGAACTATGGGAAGCAGATGGGTGGAAGGTCCTTGAATGTGACGGCCAGGACCCCTCCATGCTGTACGAGGCGATGGTTTCCGCCTGGAAACGCGGCGGGCCCGCGGTGGTTTTCTGTCGAAACAAAATGGGGCGGGGAGTTTCCTTCATGGAGGATGTCCCTGATTACCACGGCAAGGCAGCGGGCGGGAAGGACTACGAAAGGGCCATGGAGGAACTCGGCTTTTCACCGAGGCTTGCGGAAGAGGCTGGAATTCGCCGGAAAGCCCTAATCCCCGCCCTTCCGGAAATCGCAGAATCCGACCCGGTCTGTATCGAAACCGGGGAACCCGTCGACTATGGCGCGGAAGTCAGAATCGACAACCGGTCAGCCTTTGGAAAGGCGCTTGAAGATGTCGGCAGGATCAACTACGGTCAATCCGGGAGAACCCCCCTGCTGGTCTTTGACTGTGACCTTGCGGGTTCGGTAAAGACGGATGGATTCGCCAAAAACTGTCCGGATTGGTTCAAAGAAATGGGGATCCAGGAGCATTCAACGGCCACGGTCGCGGGAGCGGCTTCCTGCGGCGGCATCGTTAGCCTTTGGGCCGATTTCGGGGTGTTCGGGCTTGACGAAGTTTACAACCAGCAGCGGCTGAACGACATCAACGAGACGAACCTCAAGCTGGCGCTTACCCACGTGGGGCTAGACGTTGGGGAAGACGGCATGACTCACCAGTGCATCGATTACGTCGGGTTATTGAGAAACACGTTTGGCTGGAAACTGGTTGTCCCGGCGGACCCGAACCAGACGGACCGGGCGACCCGGTGGGCCATCAAAACGAAGGGGAATGTGTGCCTGGCGATGGGACGCAGCAAGTTGCCCGTGCTCACCGACGAGAACGGGAAGCCCCTTTTTGGGGGAAGTTATTCGTTTTCCTACGGGAAAGCCGACGTGATCCGGGATGGCCGGGACGGAACGATAATCAGCATGGGCCAGATGGCCCACAGGGCGCTCGCAGCATGGGAAAAACTGGTGAAAATGGGTATCCGCCCGCTGCTTCTCCATGTTTCCTGTCCGCTGGAAAACGACGAGGAAACGCTGCTCAAGGCCATTTCGACGGGGGCCATCCTCACGGTAGAGGATCACCATTGGCGCACCGGGCTGGGAAACGGAATCGCGATGCGGCTAGCCGAAGGCGGGGAACGGGTGCGTTTCCGTGCGATGGGAGTGCACCGGTACGGGGATTCGGGATCCTCTGATGATGTGGTTGCGAGGATGGGACTCTCCGCCGAAGACGTGGCGAAGAAGTTCATTTCCCTGATTCGAGGATAGCGGAAAGGATGCCCGCTTTCGGCCTGAAAGCGAGAAACCGCCCGGATTCATCCCGAAAGGCAAAGAAGCCCGAATGGGAAAAATGAAAAAGGAACGAGTGCTTCTGCATTGTTGTTGCGCCCCGGATACCACCGTTCCTCTGATGAGGCTCATCACGGAGGGAAAAGAGGTCCTTTGCGCTTTTTACGGGTCCAACATCCACCCGGAGGAAGAGTACAGGTGGCGCCTGGAGGAGATGGGAAAAGTGACTGCGGCCCTTGGAGCGGCTTTGAAGGTCTTGCCGTACGAGCCGGAAGAATGGCTGCGTTTCTGCCGGTCCCTGGCCGGTGCCAGGGAAGGGGGACCCCGCTGCGGCCTCTGTTTCGCCCTGCAGTTGACGGCCGCTGCACGCTGCGCGGTGGAGGAAGGATGCGAATCCCTTTGTACCACGCTGACGATCAGCCCACACAAGGATCCTCTTCTGATCCATCGGATCGGAAGAGCCATCGCGGAAAAAGCGAGTTTGTACTGGATCGACAAAACCTGGAGGAAAAACGGAGGATTTCTTGAATCCGTCCGGGAAAGCCGCAGGCTGGAACTTCGCCGGCAGAACTATTGCGGTTGCAAGTATAGCCGAAAAGGAGATGAAACGGCATGAGCAAGGAAGAGCCAGCCACTCTTGGAAAGCTTCCCCCCAAGCAGCTCCAGACGAAGATTCTTCGTTTCATCGGTTCCGAGAGACCGGAGGTTAAAATCGGGCCGAAGATCGGAGAAGATGCGGCTGTAATCGAATGGCCGGCAGGAAAGTACCTTGTCGTTTCATCGGATCCGATCGTGGGTGCCCGGCGAGGGGCTGGGAAACTCCTGGTCGTTGTCAACTCGAACGATATTTTTTCAAAGGGAGGGGAACCGGCCTATCTTGTCGTGACCCTGATCCTTCCGGCGGGCGAAGGAGCCGAGCAGGCCTCCCGTCTCATGGCTGAAATCGACGAGGCCTGTAGGGAGGCCGGAATCGCCATCGTCGGCGGGCATACGGAATTCACCGACCGCTACGATGTCCCGGTCGTCGCCGGGACGATTTTCGGAACGGCCCCTAGGGTCTTGAGGTCCGACGATGTCCGGCCGGGAGATGTCCTTCTCATGACAAAGCATGCAGGCCTGGAAGGGATGACGATACTGGCCCAGGATCGGCCCGACCTGCTTGCATCCTGCCTTCAGCCTGACGAAGCGGCGGAGGTCAAGAAGTGGGGAGCCTCGCTTTCGATCGGCACGGAATCCAGATGCCTTGCCTCGATGGCCCGATTCATGCATGATCCCACCGAAGGGGGGATCATGGGAGGGCTCTCGGAAATCGCCTGCCAGATTCCCTGGGGACTGGAACTGGACCCGGCGGCCATCCCTGTGCACCCGCTGACGATCAAGGCCTCGCGAAAACTGGGTTTCGATCCCTTGAGGCTGATTTCCTCAGGGGTCCTGTTGGCGGTCCTTCCGGGGGACCAGGTCGAAAACGCGATGGTCGAACTGGAAAAAAAGCAGATTTCGTGTGCCATCGTCGGGAAAGTGGTGGAGGGGAAAGGAAATTGTCCGGAGAGCTTTTCGGAGGAACTATGGGGACTTCTGGCACGGGAATGAGCCCTGCGGGAAAAGAGAGCGGCGACGTTTTCAGCGTTCGGCTGTCGAACCTTCGGGAGAAGATTTGGCAAGCGGGAGCCAATGCGCTGGTCGTGTTTTGCCTGGAGGGCAGGAACTGGGAGAACGTCTACTACCTTTCAGGTTTCAAGGGCAGCCACTCGGCCCTAGTTGTAGGCCTGGACCGCTGCGTCCTGGTTACAGACGGTCGGTACCTTAGACAGGCGGCGGAGCAGACTTCGCTCGAGATCGCTGAGCAGGGAAGCGGCGGCTTGATCTCTTCCGTCCTTGAGATCCTGCAGAATTGGAAGGCGGGCAAGGTTGCCCTTGAGTATCGAAGGATCCTGCATTCTGTCGCCCGCTTTCTCTTCGGTCAGACAGGAATGGAATGGATCGATGGATCCTCTTTCGTGGAAGATCTGAGGAGGATAAAGACTCCTGCCGAGGCCGGTTGCGTTGCCCGGGCCGGGAAACTCTGCGCGGCCGCATTGGAGGAACTGCTGCCCGTTCTTGAACCGGGAATGACCGAACGGCAGATCGCCGCCAGGCTGGAGTTTTCTATCCGGATGAACGGAGCGGAGAGTACTTGGGGAGAGCATGAATTCATCGTGGCATCCGGGCTCCGATCCGCCCTGCCGCACGGCACACCGACGGACAAGCCGGTTTGCGAAGGAGAATGGATCACTCTCGATTTCGGTGCCCGTGTTGACGGATACCTCTGCGATGTCACGCGGAACATCGCGATCGGAAAGGTTCCGAGCCTGGCGCTGTCCCTCCACTCTCTGCTGGAGAGGGCTCAGGAGGAGGCCTTTCGGCACGTTCGTCCGGGAATCAGGACGAGCGAAGTGGACTCGATCGCCAGGAGTGTCATCAGCAGTGCCGGTTATGGGCAAGCTTTCACCCACGGTCTTGGGCACGGGCTGGGGCTTGAGTTGCACGAAGCGCCCAGAATTTCCCGTTTTTCCGACGATGTCCTGCTGGAAGGAGATATCGTCACGATTGAGCCCGGGGTTTACTTGAGCGGGTTTGGGGGACTTCGGGTTGAAGACGATTGCCTGGTGACGAAAACGGGTGCCTGCTGGCTGACGAAAAACGTTCCGGGGGGCTTTCTGCAAGCTCTGTAACGCTCTGGAAGCTTGCAGGAGAAGAAGTCCCAAAGTATAATGAAAATCGTAAGAAGAATTTCACGGGAGGGGATTCGTCTTGAAAAATTACATCTGCACGGTTTGCGGTTATGTCTACGATCCCGCCAATGGTGACCCCGATTCAGGCATTGCCCCCGGCACTCCCTTTGAACAGATTCCGGATGATTGGGTTTGCCCTGTCTGCGGCGTCAGCAAGGATATGTTTGAAGCCGCTGAATAACGGAGATCATCCAAGGAGGGGGCTGGGGCCGGCAGGACCCAGCCCCTTTTTCGTCACTGGAGAACCGGGGAGGGAGCGGTTTCGGTTGCCGAACCGGCAAGGAAACGGGAAAGTTCCAGCAAAGATGCGAGAGGAAGGGTCTTGCTTTCCAGGACCAGGGTGCCTCCATCCTGGAGGGAGGTTGTGACGCTTCCCCCGAGGTAAGGATGGGTTTCGACGATCGCCCTGAACGAGTCTTCGGACACGACCTGGTAGGTGGCTCCCATTCCAAGAGCCCCGTCCGTCCGGATGCCGGACGGGGGAGGAAAGGAAAGCAGGCCGGATGCTTCCTGGGGCAGAATCTGTAAAAGGACGGGATCCCCCGAAGGGGCCCGAAGGGTACAAGAAAGCCAGCGTCCTCCCTTTTCGACGTTCCGGGTAAGAGGCTTTTCAAACCCATCCTGCAGTCTCCAGCCTTCCGGAAGGGGGAGTTCGATGGGGAAAGACAGTGGATCGTTCCCGACCGCCTGGAACGGGAAAAAGGGAAGGAATAGAACTGCAAGAAGGACTAACGGAAAAACCCTGATTTGCCCGGTTTTCACCACGACGTTTCCCCTCCCGTGAATTTTGAATCCCATGGATACTCTAGCATTCTTCCGCGGAAAAAACATTGCTGGATGGATTTGTCCCGCACGGGGGGTGTTATGATAGCGCTGTTTGCTGGGAAGACTGAGAAGGAAGAGGGGAATTCCGGTTGCTTCGGGTTTGCGTTAAGGTTTACGGATGTCAAATGAACGTGGTGGATGGCGACCGCCTGAAAACCGTTTTTCAGTCCAGGGGTTGGGGCTTTGCGGGGGAAGAGGAAGCGGACCTTGTTCTCCTCGTGACCTGCAGCATCCGGGAAAAAGCCGAGCAGAAGATCCTGAGCGAACTGGGCCGCTTTGGAAAACGGTGGAGGAGAACCGGGCTCCCCGTCGTCGGGGTGGTCGGGTGCATGGCCCAGAGAATCGGGATGAGTCTTTTTTCCCGCTATCCCTGGGTTCGTCTTGTGGCTGGGCCCAGGAATCTCGGGCGTGTTCCGGAAGCGGCCGACCTGGTTTTTTCCGAGACGGGCCGATTTGCCCTGCTGGACGAAGATCCCGTCAGCGTTCACGATCTTGAAACCCCTGGCCTTGTACGGGCAAACAAATGGCGTGCCTATGTCTCGATTACTCACGGCTGCGACAACTTCTGCACCTATTGTATCGTCCCCTATGTCCGGGGGAGGTTTCAATCCAGGCCTGCGGAATCGATCCTGAGCGACGTGAGGGCGCTGGTGAGGGATGGAGCCCTGGACGTGACCCTGCTGGGGCAAAACGTCAACAGTTATGGGAAGGACCTGCCGGAAGGTCCTTCGTTTTCTGAACTCCTGGCCCAGGTGGCCGAGGTGGAGGGCCTTGTGCGGCTGCGCTTCGTTACGTCCCACCCGAAAGATTTTTCGAAGGATATCGTTCGGGAAATGGTTTCTCACCCGGTCATCTGCCCTTCTGTAAACCTTCCCCTCCAGTCCGGAAGCGATCGAATCCTGGCCCGCATGAACCGTGGTTACACCCTTGCGGAGTACGCCGAAAAGATCGAATGGATTCGGGAAGCCTTTCCGGAAGCGGGAATCACAAGTGATCTGATCGTCGGGTTCCCTGGTGAAACCGAGCAGGATTTCGAGGCCTCGCTCTCTGCCCTTGAACGTTTCCGGTTTGATCTTGTGCATACCGCGGCCTACTCCAGGAGGCCTCCGAGCAAAGCGGCAGACATGGAAGATCAGGTTGAGCCCCGGATCAAATCCCTTCGTTTGAATGCCGTGAACACGCTTCAAAGGCAGATCGCCCTCGCCATCAACCGGGGCCTGGAAGGGAAAACGGTTGAAGTCCTGTTTGAAGGCCCGGCGGAAAAGGGGGAAGGGTTGATTTCGGGAAGGACGGTAACGGACAAGGTTGTTCTTGTGCGAGGAACCGCAGCGGAATACGGAAAAATCAGGAAGGTCCGCATCGAAAAGGGAGACGCATGGTCCCTTTTCGGAGCCCTTCTGGAAGACTGATCGGGAAAGGAAGGAGTCGTATCCTGTGGAGGACAGGAAAAAAGCGGTGCTGTTCATTTCTGCCGGCCTGTTGTGCTTCGCGGTGGCTTGGGGGTTGGTCCGCGGGTTTTCGGGCCGATGGCCCTGGGGGGCTCCCACCGGGGTAGCGGGACCTTCCTGGAGCGTCAGGCAGGCAATGAACACCCCCGGGGAAACGGAAACCGGGATTTCGACAGCGCCGGGAAAGGCCGATCCGGTTCGCAATGCCGAAAAATGGGTCGTCTACCTGACGGGAGAGGTTCAAAGACCGGGAATTGTTGAAATTTCCCCTGACTCCCGCCTTTACCAGGCGGTTGAAATGGCCGGCGGCCTCACCGCGAGAGCGGACAGGGAAAACATCAACTTGGCGGAAAAAGTCTCGGATGGAAGCCATTTCCACATCCCGGCGGTCGGACAGGCAACGGAAAGCGAAAAAAAAGAAAAACAGCCCCCTTCGGCGGAGGGCTCTCCGGCCACCCCTGGGAACGGGCGAATTGACGTCAACCACGCGACGGCATCGGAACTCGAAGCCTTGCCAGGAGTCGGCCCGAAACTGGCGCAGGCAATCATCGAGGACCGGACCACGAACGGACCCTTCCGGACACCGGAAGACCTTTTGCGGGTCAAGGGAATTGGACCGGCCAAGCTGGAAAAGATGAAGGAGATGATCCTCATCCGGCCATGAGCCCGCTGGCTGGCGCCCCGTTTCTGGTCATCCTTTCTGGATGGTGCGCGGGCATTTCACTCTCGACGAGGGTATCACCGTGTGTCGCGTCTTTGGCCGGCGTTCTCTTCTCGGCGGGATTTCTCCTGGTTTCCACGAAACGCCTTCCCCCGGGGTGGGAAAGATTCCTTCCGGTCCTCTTCCTTGCAGTCGCATTGCCGTTGTACTTCATGTCCCTCCGTCTTCATCCGGAAGCCGTGGCGGAGGTCTCCTGGAAAGGACAGGCCAGAATCGGGACCGAGCGGTCCTGGGGTTCCAGGAGGGCAGTCACCCTGGAAAGTCCGAAGGGGCGACTTTTGTGCATGCTAAAACCGGAAGACCGGCCCCTGGAAGGGGTAAAGATCCAGGTTGCAGGACGCCTGGTCCCTTTGGAAAAAATTTTTCACAGTTTCTCCAAAGGAGGGTTCGATCCCGTCCGCTATTGGCGGGCAAAAGGCGTAGAAGCCGGTTTCGTGTGTTCCTCCGCTGTGGCGGTCGACTCTCCAGGAAACCGGAAGACCGCCTGGAGGACTCGCCTTCGGAAAAAACTGCTTCTCACGATGCCCCCGCTTCTGCGGGGACACCTTCTGGCGGCTTGGACGGGTGAAAGGGACCCGGAAATCGCCGACATGCACCGGCGATGGGGGACGGCCCATCTCCTCGCGGTTTCCGGCTTTCACGTCGGGATTCTCGCCGCAGTTCTTCTGTGGTGCCTTCGGGGCTTTCGGTTTAAACTTCTCCTATGTTCGACCCTGTTGTGGGGATATGTATTCCTGACTGGCTGCGCTTCCTCTGCGTGCAGGGCGATGGTCATGATCCAGCTTGCCCTGCTTGGGCCGGTCCTGGCAGGCCGCCCGTCTTCAGGACTCAACAGCGTTTCCGTTGCAGGGGGGCTGCTTTTGCTGATCAACCCGTGGGTATTTTGGGATGTTGGTTGGAGGCTTTCCGTGATTTCTGCCCTGATCCTCTGTTCGATCGGACAGGGAGGGCTTTCCCCCCTGCGTGGGCTGGCCGCCAGCCTTGCCATCTGGACAGGAACGGCAGGCGAGGCGACAGCAGCTTTCGAGGCGATTCCGGTGTCGGGGCTGGTTTTGAATCCGCTTGCCTTACCGGCGTTCTCCTTTCTTTTACCGGTGGCTTCAATCGCGGCAGCCCCAGCGCTTTTCGGGTTTCCGGGAGGTTGGGCTCCCCTTTGGGGCATGGAGGGCGTCTTCGAGATCTGGGTTCGATTTGCCGACTTTGTCTGTTGGATTGTTCCCTGGCAGATCGGTTTCAGCCCTGCCCTCTGGAACCTCTCGGCCGCCGTCCTCGGCGGGGCTATTGCCTACGGGCTCAAGACCGGTTTGATCAACGGCCTCTTATTGATCCTTTGTGCGTCTTTCTGTGGATCGGTTTTTCACTGAAACGATTTTCAGGGAGGATTGTCCCATGTTGCTAGTGGTGGATGTCGGGAACACGAACACCGTCCTTGGTATTTTCCGGGGTAAAAAGCTCGCGAACCACTGGCGGCTGACTTCCGGAAACCGGACCTCTGATGAACTGGGATTGGTCTTGCTCAACCTGCTTGCCGCGGCGGGTTTGACCGGAGAGGACATTTCCGGAACGATCGTCTCGAGCGTTGTCCCTCCGATGGACCTTCCCTTGAAGGAAGCGATCGGGCTCTACCTGAATCAGGAAGCTTTGTTCGTTTCTTCCTCACTGGACCTAGGGATGGAGATCCGGTACAAGGCACCGCACGAAGTCGGAGCGGACCGATTGGTCAACGCGGTGGCAGGGGTGGAAGTCTACGGGGCGCCCCTGGTTATCGTGGATTTCGGAACGGCGATCACGCTCGACGTTGTTTCTCCCGACAAGGCCTATCTTGGCGGGACGATTTCCCCGGGGATGGCGCTAAGTATGGAAGCCCTCTTCGGGAAGACCTCAAAATTGCCAAAGGTGGCCCTGCAGGCGCCTGAATCGGTCATCGGGAAAACAACGATGGAATCGATCCAGGCGGGAATCATCTTTGGAACCGCTGGAATGATCGACAGCTTGGTCCGTCGGATCTGGGAGGAAACGGGACAACGGACAAAAGTGGTTGCGACGGGAGGCCAGGCGCAGAGCGTTGCCCCGTATTCGGAAACCATCGATGCCGTCGATCCCTGGCTGACCCTGGAAGGATTGAGGCTGATTTACGAGCGGAACCGGGGGAAAATGACGCAATGACGGACGCAAGTCCCCTGAAGGGGAAGATCGGAGGTGTCCAGGTCGAGGGGAAGGTCTGGCTTGCGCCCCTCGCCGGGATCACCATTGGCGCCGTAAGGCGTTTTTTCAGGGAACTCGGAGCGGCCCTGACCCACACCGAGATGGTATCGAGCTGGGGTCTGCTGGTGAAAAACCGGAAAACGATGGAGATGCTGAAGGGGTCTGAAAAGGAAACCCCGCTCGTACTTCAGCTTTTTGCGGGGGATTCGAAAAGTCTTTTGAAGAGTGCGGAGATCGCCTTGGCGGCAGGCACTTTTGAAGCCTTTAGCATCAACATGGCATGCCCGGTGCCGAAGGTGAGAAAAAAGGGAGCCGGTGCACAGCTGCTCTACAACCGGGACATGGCGGTGGAAATGGTACGAGAACTCGCAAAAGCCGGGCTTCCGGTCTGGCCGAAAATCCGGAAGCACCCGTCTGGAGGCGGGGCCGAAACCCTTGCGTTCTGCGAGGCCCTTTTGGAGGCAGGAGCCGATCTTGTCTGCCTGCATGGCAGAACCCCCCAGCAACTGTACGCGGGCACGGCGGACCGACAGGTCGTCCATGAAGCCTCCGCCGCTTTCCCAGGGAGAGTGGCAGCGTCAGGGGATGTTTTTGAGAAGGAAGATATCGATGAGTACCTCCAGAACGGAGCTGCCGCCGTCCTGGTGGCAAGGGGGGCACTCCGGGACCCTTTCCTGTTTCAAGACGGAGCCCCGCCGGTTGAACCGCTCGAAAGGGCGCTTTTCCTGGTCCGGCTGGGCGACTCGATCCTTGAGGAAAACGGGCCGAAGGCCGCGGCTTCCTTGATAAAGAGGTTTGTCTCCGGTATGTTTAAGGGGATTCGCGGAAATTCCTCCTACCGGCGCGAAGTGGCTTCCTGCTCGCACTGGGCCGAGATGCGTGAAAAATTGTGCTCCTGCATCCATTTTTTTGACGAAAGGGGTAACGGTGATGTCTGAAGTCCAGAGCGGAACGAATCCGAACCTCGAGTTGCCCGAGGAAGAAATTCTGAAGCAGAGAATTGACAAGCTCATGCGGCTTCGTGCCGAGGAAGGGTTTGACCCCTTTCGGAATGACCGCTGGGACAGGAAGCAGACCCTGGAGGAGATCAACCGGATCTACGGGAGCCTGGAAGCGGACTGTCACGCGGAAGGAGTTGAGGTCGTCACGGCCGGAAGGCTGATGACGATCCGCCGGCACGGGAAGGCCTCTTTTGCCACCATGGAAGACGAGACCTCGAGGATCCAGCTTTATTTCCAGCTGGATGCCACGGGAGAGAAGGCCTACAACTTCTTCAGGAAATGGGTGGATACCGGTGACATCCTGGGCGTGGTCGGCACGCCGTTCAGGACGCGCCGCGGAGAGCTAACCCTGCAGGTGACACGCTACTCCCTCCTTTCCAAGGCCCTGAGACCGCTCCCGGAAAAGTGGCATGGACTGAAGGACACCGAAATCCGGTATCGCCAGAGGTATGTCGACCTCATCGCGAACCCTGAGGTCCGGGAAACCTTCCGGAAGCGCTCGATTATCGTAAAAACCTTCCGCGAGGTCCTCGAAAGGCACGGGACGATGGAGGTGGAAACGCCGATCCTGAGCCCCCTTGCCGGCGGCGCAAACGCAAGGCCCTTCATCACCTTCCACAATGCCCTGGGCGTCAACCTTTACCTTCGCATCGCAACGGAACTCTATCTCAAGCGCCTGATCGTTGGAATGCTGGGCAGGGTTTACGAGATCGGGAAGAATTTCCGCAATGAGGGAATCGACATCATGCACAACCCCGAGTTCACCGCCATGGAAGTGTACTGGGCGTATGCGAACTACCAGGACATGATGGACCTGACTGAGGAGATCCTGGTGGCCTGTGCGGATGCCCTTGGGTCAAGGAAAGTGACCTACCAGGGGACCGAGATTTCTTTCGAACCCCCCTTCAGGAGGGCTACCATGGTGGATCTTGTGAAGGAGTACTGCGGGGTCGATATTGAATCCGTAACTTCCGACGAGGAAGCTCGAAAAATCGGGAAAGCCAAGGGCCTTGAAATCACGGGCAAGGAAACCCGTTTCGGCATCTTGACAGAGCTTTTCGAGAACTTTGTGGAAGAAAAACTGATTCAACCGACCTTTGTTCTCGGCCACCCCGTTGAAGTTTCTCCGCTGGCCAAGAGGAACTATGACGCTCCGGATTACACGAACCGTTTCGAACTCTTCATCTACGGCAAGGAAGTGGCAAACGCGTTCAGCGAACTGAACGACCCTCTCGACCAGAGAGAGAGGTTTACGGAGCAGCTCAGGAAGAAGACGGAAGGGGACGAAGAAGCCCACGTTTTTGACGAGGACTTTGTGCAGGCTCTGGAGTACGGACTTCCCCCGACCGGAGGTCTGGGAATCGGGATTGACCGGCTCACGATGTTTTTGACCGATTCCCGGTCGATTCGGGATGTCATCCTGTTCCCCACGATGAAACCGAAAAGCTGAGGTTCCAACTCGATGGACATCGAGGAAGCGCGGCTTGAGGTTGAAGCGCTCAGACGGGAAATCGCCCGGCACAATTATCTCTATTATGTGAAGGATTCCCCTGAAATCGACGATGACGCCTACGATGCCCTGATGCGCCGGCTGATCGAGCTGGAAAAGGCGTTTCCATCCCTCGTGACGGAAAACTCCCCGACCCAAAAAGTGGGGGGGAGACCGAAGGAGGAAATGGTTCGCGTTCCTCACGAGGTTCCAATGCTCAGCCTGGAAAACGCGTTTTCAGAGGAAGATGTCCTCGCCTTCCTGGATCGCGTTTCGAAAGGGCTTGGCGGTGGCTTCCCCGAGATCGTCTGCGAACTCAAGATCGACGGCCTTGCGGTCTCGTTGCTTTATCGGGACGGGGAACTTGTCCTGGGCAAAACGCGCGGTGACGGATGGGTTGGAGAAGATGTCACGGAAAACCTCCGGACGATCCGTTCTCTTCCCTGTACCCTTCAGGGGGACGTCAAGGGAATCCTTGAAGTGCGCGGCGAGGTCTTGATGAAAAAAGCCGATTTCGAGGCTTTAAACCGGGAGAGAGAGGAGTCCGAAGAACCACTTTTTGCCAACCCGCGAAACGCAGCAGCCGGATCCCTGCGGCAGCTGGACCCGAAAATCACCCGTTCCCGGAGGCTGGGGATTTTCCTTTACCAGGTAGTGCGTCCAGAAACCCACGGTCTAAAGACCCAGTGGGAAGTTCTTCGTTGGCTTGAGCAATGCGGTTTCCCTGTGCAAGGAACGGAAAGGGTCTGCACCACCGCCCGGGAAATCCTTGATTACATCGAGGAATACCGGGAAAAGCGACACAAGCTTCCCTACGGAACCGACGGAGTCGTCCTGAAAGTCAATCAGCTAAGCGACTGGTCCAGGCTCGGTGAAACCTCGAAGTCCCCCCGTTGGGCAATCGCCTTCAAATATCCCCCCGAAGAGAAAATGACCCGTGTTGTCGACATCGCCGTTTCCGTGGGGAGGACGGGGGCGCTGACCCCCGTGGCGATCCTGGAACCGATCGAGTTGGCCGGGACGGTTGTCCAGCGAGCCAGCCTTCACAACGCGGACGAAGTCGCCCGGAAAGACGTGCGAATCGGGGACCGCGTGGTTGTCCGAAAGGCGGGCGAGGTCATCCCCGAAATTGTCCGGGTGGAGCCGCGGTTTCGGGACGGTAGCGAAAAGGTGTTCAGAATGCCGGAGAAATGCCCGGATTGCGGGTCCGATGTCGTACGTCTTCCGGAAGAAGTTGCCGTTCGTTGCCCCAACCGGAACTGCCCGGCGCAGATCAAGGAAGGACTGCGGCATTTTGGTTCACGAAGCGGGATGGATATTCGAGGCCTGGGCGAAAAAGTTGTCAACGCCCTTGTAGACCAGGGACTTGTCAAAGATCTGGCGGACCTGTACTTTTTGCCGCTGCAGCCCTTGGTTTCGATTGAGCGGATGGGAGAAAAGTCCGCGTCGAACCTCCTGAAGGCCATCGAAGAAAGTCGATCGAACCCCCTTTCCAAACTTCTGGCAGCACTTGGGATTCGACTGGTGGGAACCCGGGCGGCCCAGGTTCTTGCAGAAGCCTATGGTTCAATGGACCGCCTGGAAGCAGCCTCGTTTGAAGAATTGTCCAGGCTCGAAGGCATCGGCCCGAAGATCGCCGCATCGGTCATGTCGTTCTTCCAGGATTCCCAGAACCGTGCGATGCTTGAGAAACTCAGGAAAGCCGGTTTGCGAATGGAGGAGCCAGGCAAGGCCCAGCTTTTGATCCCGGACAACCCTCTAAAGGGGAAAAAGGTTGTCTTTACCGGCGAACTCTTGGCGATGACCCGATCAAAGGCCCAAGAGCTTGTTAGGGAAAGGGGAGGGGTTCCTGTCGACCATGTCGGAGCCAGTGTTGATTTTGTCGTGGTCGGTGAAAATCCGGGAAGCAAGGCGGACAAGGCCCGTCGGCTTGGCCTGGAAATTCTGGATGAAAACCGATTTTTACAGCTTCTGGAAGGAAAGCCTGCACCGGAGAAGGAGGAAGCCTGATGCCCATCGGCAAGGATGAAATCCTGCGCATCGCCCGCCTTGGGCGGCTTTTTGTAAGCGACGAGGAAATCGGTCCTCTTCAAAGGCATCTCAACGGAATCCTGGAGCATTTTGAACGGTTGAAAGAACTGGACCTGGAAGGAATCGACCCCTTTGCCCTCGAGGAGGACACGTCCGGTATCTTCCGGGACGATGCCGTAGCGGTGTGGAAGGGCAGAGAGGAAGTCCTGCAGCAGGCTCCGAACCGGGAAGGCGATTTTTTCCGCGTTCCGCGGATCCTGGAGGAAAACGGAGAAGAGGTGTTGCCCGGTGAAGGCCGTTGAGATAGCAAAGGCGGTAAAGGAAGCCAGGATCACCGCCGTCGAAATTACGGCGAAAGCGATTGAAAGGGTCCGGCGGGTCGATTCGGAGGTCCGGGCGCTGTTGACCCCTCTTTTTGAGCGGGCTCTTGAAAAAGCGGCGGAAATAGACCGGAAAATCGAGAACAACCAGGATCCAGGTCCTCTAGCGGGAGTCCCGGTCGTGGTCAAGGACAACCTCTGCATGCGGGGACTGAAGACGACTTGCGGAAGCCGTATGCTCGAAAACTGGTGTCCCCCTTACGACGCCAGCGTGATCCGTTTCCTGGAGGAAGCCGGTGCGGTCATTCTGGGTAAGGCGAACATGGACGAGTTCGCCATGGGCAGTTCAACGGAGAACTCTGCGTTCTTCCCCACAGCCAATCCCTGGGACACCGAAAGGGTTCCGGGAGGGAGTTCAGGGGGGAGCGCCGCCGCGGTCGCCTGCGGGTATGTTCCCCTTGCCCTGGGAAGCGATACGGGCGGCTCGATCCGACAGCCGGCCGCCTTTTGCGGTGTTTACGGGCTGAAGCCCACTTACGGTCTGGTGAGTCGGTTTGGGCTAGTCGCCTTTGCCTCTTCACTGGACCAGGTGGGTCCCTTTTCGAGATCGGTCGAAGACCTGGCCCTCGCCATGAATGTTCTTTCCCGTCCAGATCCTGCAGATGCCACGTCGAGCCGGAGGGAACGGCCTGACTACACGGCCTGCCTTGGAAAAGAGGATCTGAAGGGGCTGAAAGTGGGGCTGGTTTCAGAATTCGAAAATTACCCGGTTCAACCGGAAATCAGGGAGGCACTGGCGAAGGTTGAAGCCATCCTGCGGGGAGCCGGTGCGGAGTTTGTCTCGGTGAGCCTTCCTGCGACCATCGAGGCTGGACTCCCCTGCTATTACATTCTTGCTCCCGCTGAGGCGAGCTCGAACCTGGCGCGCTATGACGGAGTGCGATACGGAATTTCTGCGAAGACGGAAAACCTGATGGATCTCTACATGAAAACCCGGGGGCTGGGATTCGGGCCGGAGGTGAAGAGAAGGATCCTCACCGGAACCTATGTCCTCAGTTCGGGATACTACGATGCCTACTACCTGGTCGCCCAAAAGGCCCGGATTCGGATTTCCAGGGAATTCCGCGAGGCCTTCGGGCGGGCCGATCTGCTTCTCATGCCCACGACACCGACGCTTCCCTTCAGGAAAGGGGAGCACCAGGACGATCCGATTCAGATGTACTTGAGCGACGTTTTTACGCTCCCCGTGAACCTGGCCGGTTTGCCGGGATTGTCACTGAACGCGGGATACAGCTCTTCAGGGCTGCCGGTGGGAGTTCAGTTCGTCGGACCGAAGTGGGGAGAAGAAACCCTTTTGACTGCCGCGGAGGCGGTCGAGCGTGTTCTTGGAAAGCCGGCCTGCGCACTTGGAGGTGAATGAGCTTTGAGCTTGAGGAAGCCGAACACTCCGGTCATCGGGCTGGAAATCCATGTCCAGATGAAAACCGGCAGTAAGCTCTTTTGCGCTTGCTCGACGGATTATATCGGAGCGGTTCCGAACACCAACGTCTGCCCCGTTTGCCTCGGGCTTCCGGGTTCCTTGCCCGTCGTCAACCGAAAGGCGGTCGAGTATGCCGTAAGGACCGCGCTTGCCCTTGGCTCAAGAATCGGGTACTCCACGCGGTTTCACAGGAAGAACTACTTTTATCCGGACCTGCCGAAGGCGTACCAGATCAGCCAGTATGACGTTCCCCTTGCGGTGGGAGGACAACTGCCGATTGGAGAAGGGAAAGACCGCAAGTGGATACGGATCACCCGCCTCCACCTGGAGGAGGACGCGGGTAAACTCGTCCACTCTGCCCGGGACGGAAGGCTGGGAAATTCCGAATACTCTTTGGTGGATTACAACCGAGGCGGTGTCCCCCTGATGGAGATCGTTTCCGAACCGGAACTCTCTACACCATGCGAGGCTCGAGAGTTCGTTTCGAGGCTTCGCCAGCTGGTGCGCTTTCTCGGGGTTTCTGACGGAGATATGGAAAAGGGCTCCCTGCGGGTAGACGCCAATATTTCCCTGACCGGCCCCGATGGAGAGCTTGGGACGAAGGTGGAGGTCAAGAACATGAACTCCCTGCGGTCCCTGGAAAGGGCATTGGAGTTCGAGATTGCCAGGCAGCAAGAGTGCCTCGCGAGGGGAGAACGGATCCGCCAGGAAACGAGGCACTGGGATGATGGGAAAGGGCTGACCTGCGGAACCCGGGGAAAGGAAGAAGCCCACGACTACCGGTATTTTCCCGATCCCGACCTGCCGCCGCTGGTCCTTTCCCCGGATTTTGTGGATGACCAGCGGAGCCTTCTGCCGGAACTGCCATGGGACCTGAAGGAAAGGCTTGTCATGGAACACGGCCTGTCTCTTGAAGACGCTTCGGTCCTGACTGAATTGCCTGGAATCGCGAGATATTTTGAGGAGTGCCTCCGTAAAGGGGCAACTCCCTTGAGGGCGGCGAACTGGATTCGGACGGAGGTTCTGCGGGTGCTGAACGAGAAGCGGATTTCGATCGAAGCCTTCGCCTTGTCACCGGAGAAACTTGGCCAGTTGCTGGCAAGGATCGAATCAGGCCTTGTGTCCACGACGCTGGCAAAAGAGCTGTTCGAAAAAATGGTGGATGAGAACCTTGATGTGGATGAAGCCCTCCAGAAGGCGGGATCTCCTTCGGGAAAAGTCACGGGGAACGATCTGCGGAAGATGGTGAAGCTCGTCCTTGACAGAGAACGGGCAACGGTCGAGGAAATCAAACAGGGGAAAGATGGAAAGGGAAAAAAGCGATCCTACCTCTGCGGTCTCGTCATGAGAGAGTCGAAGGGGCAGGCCGATCCGGCTGAAGTGGGGAAAATTCTTGAGGAAATTCTGGATCGGTGAGATCGGGGCAGGGAAAAATCCGGATTTTTGCTAGAATAGCAAGAGTGCGATTCGAAACGCGGCACCAACGCGGAAAGAAACGAGGAGGTCGTTAGGAGATGGGGATGAGGAATCCGGCTGATGTGAGAACCTTTGCAATCGTGGCCCACGGCGGGGCGGGAAAAACGTCCCTGACCGAAGCCATGCTTTTCGATACGGGAGCCATCAACCGAATGGGGAAAGTGGAAGACGGAACGACGACCACGGACTTCACGCCTGAGGAACAGAAACGCCAGATTTCGATCAACACCGCCGTTGCGACGCTTCGGCACAAGGGGAAAACCCTCTTTGCGCTCGATACCCCTGGTTTTGCAGATTTTATCGGTGATGTGCGCTCGTCCATGCGGGTTTCCGACTCGGCCGTTGTGGTGGTCAGCGGCGTACACGGCGTGGAGGTCCAGACCGAAAAAGACTGGGAATTTGCCGAAGACTTCCGGATTCCCGTCCTTTTCTTTGTGAGCAAGATGGATCGGGAGAACGCCGATTTCGACCGTACCGTGGGAGAGCTCCGCAAGTATCTGAGTGAAAAGGCCGTTCCTCTCTTTCTGCCCATCGGAAAGGAAGCTTCGTTCAAGGGGGTCGTGGATGTCCTTAGTGGAAAGGCCTTCCTATACAAAGGAGACGGCAGCAAGGACTTTATCGAAACGGATGCCCCATCCGAGATGGCGGACGAGGTCCAGTCGGCCCGGGAATCCCTTGTCGAACGCATCGTCGAAGCCGATGACGAACTGATGATGCGGTACCTCGACGGGGAGCAGATCGCCACCGAGGAACTTTCGAAAGCCTTGAGAACGGCCGTCGCGAAACGGAGCCTTTTCCCGGTTTTCCCCGGTTCCAGCACCGCGAATGTGGGGATTTGCCAGCTTCTCGATGTCCTGGTGGACGTGATGCCATCGCCTCTGGAAATGCCCCCGAGAGAGGCCCAGAAAAACGGGGAGACAATCCAGGTCATGCCCGGGCTTGCCGAGCCGTTCTCCGCACTCTGCTTCAAGGTCATGGTGGACCCTTACGTTGGGAAGCTTTCCTTCCTGCGGGTCTTTTCCGGAAGCCTGACCAGTGATCAGGTCCTATACAACGTGAACAAGGGCGAGGAAGAAAGGATCAGCGCCTTCAAGTTCATGAAGGGCAAGGATGGAGAGGACCAGAAGGAGATCGTCTGCGGTGACATCGTCGTGATCCCGAAACTTCATTCGACGACGGTCGGAGACACCCTGGCGACCAAGGGGACATCCTTCCAGTTCCCGCCGATCCAATTCCCTCAACCGATTTATAGCGTGGCGGTGACTCCCAAGAGCCGGGCGGACGAAGACAAGCTGAGCAACGCGATCCACCGAATGAGGGAAGAGGACGCGACCCTGCATTTTGAAAAGAACCCCGAAACGGGAGACAACGTTTTGTCCGGCATGGGAGACGTTCACCTCGACATCGTCCTCTCGAAAATCAAGGACCGTTATGGCGTCGAACTGGAAACAGGGACCCCGAAGGTTCCTTACCGGGAAACGATCAAAAAACCTTCGAAAGCCCAGGGGAAATACAAGAAACAGACGGGCGGAAGGGGCCAATACGGAGACGCGGTCATCGAATTTTCGCCGCGGGAGCGGGGCTCGGGATTCGAATTCCAAGACAAGGTTGTGGGCGGCGTTGTTCCAAAATCCTTCATCCCGGCTGTAGAAAAGGGGCTGAGGGAGGCGATGACGAAGGGGGTTCTCGCCGGTTTCCCGACGGTCGACTTCACGGCCGCCCTGGTGTTCGGATCCTACCACGACGTCGATTCTTCCGAAATGGCTTTCAAGATCGCTGCTTCCATGGCCTTCAAGAAAGGGATCGCGGAGGCTTCTCCGGTCCTCCTTGAGCCGATCATGAATGTCGAAGTGGTCGTACCGGAAGAATACCTTGGAGATGTCATGGGGGATTTTAATAGCCGACGCGGGAGGATCATGGGAATTGACAGCCGGGGCCGTCTTCAGGTCGTAAAGGCACAGGTCCCGCTCGCAGAAATGTTCCGATACGCGATTATCCTCCGCTCGATGACCTCGGGACGAGGGTCTTTCACGATGAGCTATTCCCACTATGAGGAAGTTCCCGCTGAAATCGCCAAAAAGGTGATTGCCGCTCACAAGGTCGAAGAAGAAGAGGAAAACTGAGAGATAACTTGTAAAAAAAGAGGAGGGGGTCCGCCCCCTCCTCTTTTTTGTCTTAAAGCGAGTTCGCCGATTTTATCCCCTCAGGGCTGATTCGACCGCGGGGAGGTTCGAACCCATCTTTCGGGAGAGATGGGAAAGGACCCGCACGAGGCTCCGTGAATCCCCGTACGGCTTTGCACCGAGAGGCTGAAGGTGAAGCTGCCCGGTCAGGGAGTTGAACGATCCTTCTCTTTCTGTCCAAGCCGAGACGGGGAGAAGGATCTCGGCTTCTTCGAACTCCGTCTCCGTTGGGCTTGTCGTCAGGCTCGCGACCAGGTCAAGGCTCCGCAAGTCAGCGGCGTTAAGGCCGAATTCTTCCGGCGAAGTTCCTGCAAAAACCAGGGCCCTGATTTTCCCGGACCGGACGGATTCCTGGATTTGGCCAGCGGTAGCCGCGGTTGCCCCAAGGGCAAGCAGCCCCACGGCGTTTGGAGCTTCGTGGAGGATGAGCCCTTTCCTTTGCTTGATGAGGTCGAGCAGCGCTGCGGCGTCAAGGGCCAGATTCGGATCGGATGCAAAAACACCTCCCCACAGGGTGGAAAGTGCTTTTGCGTTGGAGAGAACCCGGGAAGCCGCTTCGGTGGAAGCCGCAGGAACGCTTGTGAGGGCTTCAACCTTTGCGGGGCTTGAGTAGTCGATCAGGGCTTCGGGTAGAGTCATCCCCCGCTGGCTCATCAGGACAGCCAAGAGCCCCTTAAGGAGGTGCCCCTCGGTACCGGCGAGGGGAGAAAGAAGAATGGCTTCGCCCCTTCCCAGCTTCTGCGGAATCCGTCCGATCGAAACGACCTGGGCGTGCCGTTGGCGCATCGCCTTTCTGATGAAGGACGTCAAGACGGGTTGCCGCTGTTCAGTGTCAGCGTCCAATAGGAGGAAGGCGTCCGAGGAATTGAAATCACCGTAGTCTTCAGGTTTCCAATCGGATCCCCATTTTGTCCTGAGCGTTGTCAAGGCCGCAAGACCACGGTCAAGCCCGGCAAACCGAACGGGAGCTCCGCCGAGGCTTTCCTCGGACAACTTTTTCAAAGCCGCTGCCTCTTCGTTGCTCAGTTTGCCTCCGGCAAGCACAAGAACGGAGTCCCCTCCGTGCGAATCGACCGCGGTTTTCAGCTTGGAGGCAAGGTGTTCCAGGGAACTTTCCCAATCAGATTCAAACATCCGTCCGTTGACCCGGAGCATGGGTTTCCCGAGCCTTTTCTCGGTCGTGGAGACGGGCAGCGATCGAGCCAGCCTGCAGCTATTCCCCAGGGTCGAAGAAGCGACATTGTCGAGGTCCGTCGTCACCCTAACAAGCCGGGATGAACCCTTGTCGAGGTTCAAAACGATATCGCAGCCGACCGGGCATTCCAAGCAGGCTGTCTGAACGAGGACGGGCTTTTCGCTGTGAGGCCACCTGGGGGCTTTCTTTTCCATCAGGGCTCCTACCGGGCACATTTGGACACAGAGGCCACAGGAAGTGCATTCCGATTCATCGATCGGCTTCCAGAATTCCGTGTCGATGAGACCTTCGAAACCGCGCTTGGTGAAGTCGATCGCATGGAATCCTGCAATTTCGTCGCAGGTTCGCACGCAGCGCCCGCAAAGGATGCACTTGTCCATGTTCCGGTCATAGAAAGCATTCGCTTCAACCACCCTCGGGATGTGTTCCCCGGCGACCCTTTCGGGTTGCACCTCGTAATCCTGTCCGTAGCGGCGGAGGCGACATTCGTGGAGATCCGGGCATCCGCACTCCATGCAGCGCTTCGCGTCGCGTAGCACCTGCTCTTCCTTCAGCCCCGCGCTGTATTCCTTGAACATGAGCTGGACACGGACCTCTGGGGCGACATGGGCCACCTGCTCCTGGGGCTGCTTCTCAATGTGGGTAAAATCGGCCGGCCCAAGGTCGGTTCGGACCACGTCGTATTCGAAGGTCTTCTTCGGTTTCCCCGTGGTGATGTAGGCATGGATGGACTCCGCGGCATAATGGCCGTTTCCAATGGCCCTGACCGCGATATCCGGTCCCGTCTGCTGGTCGCCGCAGACGAATACGCCGGGCAGCGGGGTTGCGTAGTTTTCGTCGACAATCATCTGCTTTCCGTCATGAAGGGCTTTGGGAATACCATCAAAACGGATCTGCTGCCCAATGGCTGCGATCACGGTATCGACCTCGATCCGCACGATCTCCCCCGTCGGAAGGGGTTTTCGGCGTCCGGAGGCATCCGCTTCGCCCAAAACCATCTTCTCGCACTCGAGGGCTTCGACCCGGCCGTTTCCGATCACGGCCTTGGGAGCCATGAGGAAATGGAATTCTACCCCCTCTTCCATGGCTTCACGGATCTCGATATCCTGCGCGGGCATTTCCTCCCGTGTCCGGCGGTAGACAACCATGACCTCTTTTGCCCCGAGTCGTTTCGCACAGCGACACGCATCCATGGCGGTATTCCCTCCGCCGATCACGGCAACCCTGCTTCCAATCCCTGTTTCAAGGCCGTTGTTTACCTTGTAGAGGAAATCGATTCCGCCGAAGACCCCCGGAAGGTCTTCTCCCGGAACTCTCATGGGGGAGGATTTCCAGCAGCCCATAGCAAGGAGGACCGCGTCATATTCGTCGCGGAGCTGATCCAGTGTGATGTCTTTCCCCAGGGCCGTCTGAGTCCTGACTTCGACTCCGTGGTCGGTGATCCACTTGATTTCCCGGCCGAGGATTTCGCGGGGGAGACGGTAGTCGGGGATCCCGTAGCGCATCATGCCGCCAAGGTCGGTTTCCTTTTCGAACAGCGTGACCCCATAGCCCATCTTCCTGAGGAAGTAGGCTGCGGAAACTCCGGCAGGTCCTCCACCGACAATTGCCACGCGGCGATGGTTTTCCACGATTTCGGGAATCCTGGAAAGTGCGTCGTGCTGGAGGCACCAGTCACCGACGAAACGTTTGATTTCACGAATGGAAACCGGCTGTTCGTCCACAAAATTCCGGCGGCATTTTTCCTCACAGGGAGCGGGGCAGACCCTGCCGATCGAGGCCGGGAGAGTGATGTTCTTGTGCAGTGCCTCGAGGGATTCCTCATATTTCCCCTGGGCTGCCAGGTTGATGTACCCCTGGACGTCCCCATGGGCTGGGCAGGCTAGCGTGCAAGGAGGACGGCAGTCCCCGACGTGGTCCGAGAAAAGCAGTTCCAGTGCAAGTTTACGTGCTTTTCTGACCCTTTCGGTATCCGTCTGGATAATCATCCCCGGGGCAATGGTCGAGGCGCAGGCCCGAACCAGCGTTTTCGCTCCCTTGACGTCCACGAGGCAGACCGAACAGCCCCCGTGGACGGATAGATGGGGTTCGTAGCAGAGAGTCGGGATTTCCACCCCGCATTCCGAACAGAGGTCCAGGATCTTCTGGCCTCCATAACCGTAGACTTCCTTGCCGTCAAGGATGACCTTTACATTCCGATCCATGGTCACCGTTCCTCCTTATTCCACGCTGATGGCGCTGACAGGGCACACCTTCATGCACTGTCCGCAGCGAACGCAGGTTTCGTCATCGATAAGGTGGGGTTTCTTGATTTCGCCCTTGATGGCTCCGACCGGGCAGGTTCGGGCACACTTCGTGCAGCCGATGCACTTGGAGGGGTCGATCTCATAGTGGATGAGCGCCGTGCAAACCTTTGCGGGACATTTCTTGTCCCGGATATGGGCCAGATATTCGTCCTCAAAATATTTCAGGGTGGTCAGCACCGGGTTCGGGGCCGTTTGGCCGAGTCCGCACAAGGAACCATCCTTGATCTGGGGAGCCAGTTCCTTAAGCGTCTCCAGGTCTTTCATCTCTCCCTTGCCCTCACAGATGCGCGTTAGGATTTCCAGCATGCGCTTCGTGCCGATACGGCAGAACGGGCACTTGCCGCAGGATTCCTTCTGGGTAAAAGAAAGGAAGAAACGGGCTACGTCCACCATGCAGGTTCCTTCGTCCATCACGACCATTCCACCCGAACCCATGATTGCCCCTGTGGCCGTGATCGATTCGTAGTCGACCGGGGTGTCGATGAGAGAGGCGGGAATGCATCCTCCGGAAGGACCGCCCATCTGGACGGCCTTGAATGCCTTTCCGCCCTGAATCCCCCCGCCGATTTCATAGATGACCTCCCGTAGGGGCATCCCCATCGGGACTTCAACAAGCCCGCCCTTCCGGATCTTGCCGGCGAGCGCAAAAACCTTGGTTCCCTTGCTTTTTTCGGTGCCGTAGCGGGAGAACGCTTCGTGTCCGTTTGCGATGATCCAGGGAATGTTTGCCAGTGTTTCGACATTATTGATGTTCGTCGGTTTCCCGAAAACCCCCTTGTGGGCGGGAAAAGGCGGCCTTGGGCGCGGCATTCCGCGTTTCCCCTCGATGGAGGCGATCAGGGCGGTTTCTTCCCCGCATACGAAGGCCCCGGCTCCTTCTTTGATGTAGATGTCAAAAGAGAAACTGCCACCGAGGATGTTCTTCCCCAGGTAGCCCTTCTGTCTGGCCTGCTCGAGCGCCTTGTTGAGGTGCTTGATTGCCAGGGGGTACTCGGCACGGCAATAAATGATGCCCTGGGAAGCGCCGATCGCGTATCCGCAAATGGCCATGCCTTCGATCACGCTGTGGGGGTCTCCCTCGAGCACCGAGCGGTCCATGAACGCCCCAGGATCCCCTTCGTCTGCATTGCACACGACATACTTGGAATCCCCTTTTGCATCGTGGGCGAAACGCCACTTCATTCCAGTCGGGAATCCGGCGCCACCACGGCCTCGCAGACCGCTTTTGAGAACTTCATCAATGACCTGGTCCTGGGACATTTCGAAGAGGGCCTTCTTCAGGGAAGCGTATCCTCCGCGCTCTTCGTATTCTTCAATTTTCTGAGGGTCGATAAGACCGCAGTTCCGAAGAACGATACGAACCTGCTTTCCCATCATCAGGTTTTCGGGGGCTTCCTCGACCCTTTCGCTTAGAATCGGGGAAACCGCAGAGGACCCTTCCAGGAGGGAAATGACCGAATCCGCGGTGACTTCGCCGTAAACCTCTCTCCTGCCGTCGCGTTCGATCTCGACCAGCGGTTCGTGGAAGCAGAGCCCGATGCATCCGACTTTTTTGAGTTCTACATCTCCACGGTCTTTCAGAAGGGATTCCAGTTTTTCGTAAACCGGTCCGGCACCTGCCGCAATTCCGCAGCTTGCCATCCCGACTTTGACGATCATCTTTGCCAATCCGGACACCTCCAGTCAGTTCATTCGGCCTTACGGTAGGATTCGAGGATCTCGACGGCCTTCTCCGGGGTCAAGCGGCCATGAACCTCGCCATCGACCATCATCACCGGCGCCAGGCTGCAGCAGCCAAGGCAGGCGACGAACTGGAGAGTGAAAAGTCCATCTCCGGTCGTTTCGCCTTCTTTGACATTCAGGTGCCTTTGGAGCATTTCCCCCACGCGGAGGGATCCCTGGACATGGCATGCTGTGCCTCTGCAAAGACGCACCACGTGCTTCCCCTGCGGCTGAAGGCGGAACATTGCATAAAACGTCGCGACGCCGAACATCTCTGCAGCAGGGATGTCCAATTCCCTTGACAGGAAATCCAGGGCTTCCGGGGAGAGGTACCCCAGCTTTTCCTGGACCGCTGCCAGTAGGGGGATGGTAATGCCCTTTCCTCCCTTGAAACGCTCGACAATCGGCCTCAAGGCCTCGTCGAGTTCGGGCGTGCCCGTAACCAACGTTGGCATTGCGTTCCCTCCTTGCCGATTCCACACAAATTTGGGGGGGAGCTTTCAGGCTCCCTCCCCGTCCCATGTCTCTTTGCCTTGACATTATACCCTCAAGTTTCTATCTTTCGGAAAAAGAGCCAACTGTGAAAAAAAGAATAAAGGTACGGAGATGCATCCAGTAAGTTTAATGAGAAACTTTTGAAGATTGACATTCATTTACACTATGATAATATCCCCATAGTGGTATATATGACAGAATCCGGACTTTGATCACGGGAGGAGATACCGCATGAACGTAAAAGTCTATTCGACACCGACATGTCCGTGGTGCACGAAGGTCAAGGAATTTCTGAAGCAGCTGAACGTCGCTTACGAAGAGGTCGACGTCAGTTCGAATCGTGAAGCCGCAATGGAAATGGTCAAGAAGACACGGCAGATGGGGGTCCCGGTTACCCAGATCAACGAGAGGTTCATCGTGGGCTTCAATGCTTCCGAAATCGAAAGCGCCCTGAAGGACGCCGGAATTCTAAAAGGGTAGCGGATTTCTCCGATTTGAAGGGGAAGGGGCTGGCTGGTCCAGCCCCTTCTGAATTTTTCTACAGGAGGTTTGCCGATGAGGGATCCACTTCTAAAAATCGGGCTCGGAGGAGCGGTCTGTGTCGGTTCTGGGGCCTTGCGGGTTGAGGAAAAGGATGTGGAACTCCTGGAGCTCCCTCTGAGGGATGCGGAGGCGCATCTCAGAGCCGGGGCAGAGAAAGGCCTGAACGGAACCGGCTGGATCCGGCTTCCCTACGCAGACCTCGAGCCTGTCCGTTCGGTCGCGGAAAAAATCGCGGACTTCGATTCGGTGGTGCAGATCGGGATCGGGGGTTCCGCCCTCGGGAACCTGATGCTTCACAACGCTTTTCTGCATCCGTATCACAACGAGCTGACCCGTAAGGAGAGGAAAGCCCCGCGGTTTTACATGGCAGATAACCCGGATCCGCAAGGCCTTGCGGGGATCTGGGACTGCATTGACCCCGCCAGGACGGCGTTCATCGTGGCGAGCAAGTCCGGTTCCACGGCCGAGACACTGGCGATTTTCCTCTGGTTTTTCGAAGAGCTGAGAAGACTACTGGGAGAAGAAAAGGCCTTCGGCCGTTTCGTTTTCATCACGGATCCGGATGAGGGCCTGCTCCGTGAGCTGGCTTCGAAGGGTGCCCTTGGAAGCCTTTCCGTTCCGAAAGATGTGGGAGGGCGTTTTTCCGTTCTTTCCCCGGTCGGCCTGCTTTCTTCAATGGCCCTGGGGGTGCCAGTGGAAGGGGTCCTGGAAGGAGCGCGGCACCTGGACAGCGTTTTGAAAGAAACAAGGGGAATCTGGGAAAACCCCGCCTTTGTCCTTGCGGCGCTTCACACGATCCATTCCCGCAAGGGGAGACCCATGGCTGTCTTGATGCCCTATGCTGACGGACTTGAACGGTTTGCGGAATGGCATGCCCAGCTTTGGGCCGAAAGCCTGGGGAAAGAAGGCAGGGGGAGCACTCCCGTCAGGGCACTGGGGGCGATTGATCAGCATTCCCAGGTGCAATTGTACGCCGAGGGGCCGGATGACAAACTATTCACCTATCTGAACGTTGAAAAAAGGGGGCCTGATTGGGGCATTCCCGCCTCACCCATCAAGGAACTCGGCCCGGCAAATTACCTGGGAAAACATTCTTTTGACGAGCTCCTTGGCTGTGAGGCCCGCTCAACCGCAGCCGCGCTGAAGAAAGCGGGAAAACCGGTCATCTGGATTGAAATCCCTAGGATTGACGGCCCCTGCATTGGAGCGCTCATTTTCCTGTACGAATGGGTGACGGCTTTGACGGGACTTTTGATGGGGATCAACCCCTTCGACCAGCCTGGCGTAGAGCAGGGGAAGCGGTATACTTATGGGCTAATGGGTAGGGCCGGGTATGAGCCCGATGCGGCAGAGGTTTTGCGGGAATTTGGGAGTCTCCTGGCCAAAACCCTCACGGTTTAAAGGGGGAGTCCTTTTGATTCGGATTGACGGAAATGTCGCAGAACTGCGTGAAGCGGTCCGTATTCTCAGGAAGGACAGGGGGTCGATCGGGCTTGTCCCGACAATGGGTTACCTGCACGAAGGGCATCTTTCTCTGGTAAGAAAGTCGATTTCCGAGAACCGGTCGACAGTTGTGACGATCTTCGTCAACCCGCTGCAGTTTGGTCCGAACGAGGATTATGAAGCCTACCCCAGGGACCTGGAAAAAGATTGCCTCCTCCTGGAAAAGGAGGGGGTCGATGTCGTCTATTGCCCGAAACCCGAGGACCTTTACCACCCGGATCACTCCACCTATGTCGTTGAGGAAAGGGTGAGCCGGGATCTCTGCGGGGCCAGCAGGCCGGGGCATTTTCGAGGGGTTTGCACCATCGTGCTGAAACTTTTTCTCCTCACGGGACCGGACAGGGCGTATTTTGGCGAGAAGGATTTTCAGCAGCTCCAGGTCATCAGGAGGATGGTCCGGGATCTGAATGTCCCGGTGGAAATCCGGGGATGCCCCATCGTCAGGGAAAAGGACGGGTTGGCTCTGAGCAGCCGGAACGTATACCTCTCCCCCTCTGAAAGGCTTTCGGCGCTCGCCTTGAACCGATCGTTGAAGGCAGCGAAAGCCCTGTACGATTCTGGAGAAAGAAACGCCGGAAAGCTCGTCGGGTGCGTCCGCGAAGGACTTTTCAGCGATCCCGCCTTGCGGGTCGAGTACATCGAACTGAGAGACGCGGAAGAATTGTCGGTCTTGGAAACGGTGGACAGGCCGGCGGTTCTTGCCCTTGCCGTCCGGGTCGGAAAGACCCGTTTGATCGACAACGTCAAGCTGGGAGAGGGCGAAGCATGAAAAGCCGCCTGGGGTTGAATCTCTTTCGGGAGATGAAACTGCGGAAAGAAAAAATCACGATGCTGACCGCTTACAATGCATGGCAGGCCCGACTGGCGGAAAACGCGGGTGCAGAGATGCTGCTGGTCGGGGATTCCGTCGGGATGGTCGAACATGGGTTTCCCGATACTCTCGATGTGACCCTGGATATGATGGTCCTTCATTGTGCAGCGGTTTCCCGGGGTTCGGAAAAGGCGTTTTTGGTCGGAGATTTGCCTTTTCTTTCCTACGAGGTGGACGAACGGGAAGCGATCCGAAACGCTGGCCGCCTGATCCGGGAAGGCAGGGTCCAGGCCGTCAAGCTGGAAGGTGGAGTAAACCGGTTTGAAACGATCAAGTCGATCGTCCGAGCGGGGATTCCGGTCATGGGGCATGTGGGGCTTACCCCGCAAACCTCGATTGCCCTGGGGGGCTACAAGGTGCAGGGCAAGGACCGCGAGAGCGCAAGGCGCGTCTTGGAGGATGCCATGGCGGTCGAAAAAGCGGGTGCGTTTGCGATCGTGCTGGAATGCGTGCCGTCCCCCCTTGCCAGTCTTGTCACCGAAAAACTCTCGATCCCGACCATCGGGATCGGGGCGGGCCCTGGATGCGATGGACAAGTCCTGGTTCTCCATGACGTGCTGGACCTTTACGGGATGTTTCGTCCGAAGTTCGTCAAGGTTTTTGCCGATGGGGGGCGAATCCTGCTGGAAGGACTCGAAAAGTATGTCCTGGAAGTCAAGCAAGGCGAATTCCCGGGCGAGGAGCATGGGTTCACGATGGACGCGGGGTTGCTTGAGGAATTGAAATGAATGTCCTAGTCGTGGGCTGCGGGGCTTTGGGCAGCCTTTTGACTTTCAAAATGGTGCGGGCCAAGATCCCGGTCAAGGTTCTGCAGAGACAGGGAGCCCAGTACGATGCCCTGAAAACGGGCGGGATCCGTTTCATTGATCGCGAGGGGAGAATGGAGCGGGTCTTTTGCGAAGTGGTTCCGACTCTGGACGGGATCGAACCCGTGGACCTGGCGCTTGTTACGGTAAAGGCTTACCAGACCGAAGAGGCGGCTTCCGTTCTTCGGGGGCGGCTTTCCGAAAACGGCGTTGCATTGACTCTCCAGAACGGGCTTGGAAACGCAGAGATCCTAGAGAAAACGCTCGGTGCGGAAAGGGTCGCCGCCGGGATCTGCACGTACGGTTCTCATCGAAGGGGACCGGGAGAAATCGCCTGGGGGGGGGAAGGGATGATTCGTTTCGGCCCGTGGAAGGCCGGAATGGATCTTTCCTGGGTGGAGGCCCTGCTCAAGCAGGCAGGGATGGAAACATTCCTGGAGAGGGATCCGCGAAAAGCCCTCTGGGAAAAGGTCATCCTCAACGCCTCGGTCAACCCTGTTTCCGCTCTGGTTCGCACCAGGAACGGGGTTCTTCTCGAATCCCCCGAAACCCTGGCTTTGGTGTTTCAACTGGTGGAAGAAGGAGTGAAGGCGGCCCAGTCCGCGGGAGTGGAAGTTGCAACGGAACCCATGAAAAACCTGGTCGGGTCGGTTCTCGAGAAAACAGCGAACAACAAAACCTCGATGCTCCAGGATGTCGAGAGCGGTCGCCGGACCGAAATCGAAGCGATCCTGGGACGACTCCTGGCTTACGCCCGGGAAAAAGGGAAAGAGTTGATCCGGATGGAAACGCTCTATGCCTTGATCAGGGCCGTTGAAAAGTCGTCGGAAATGGGGCCTGGATGAAGGGAGGGAAGAGGGACTTGCTGGAACCCCAGATGCTTTTTGTGAAAGACCTTGAGGTGGAGAGGGAGGGAAACCGGATCCTCCGGGGAATCTCCATGCAGGTACACCCCGGTGAGATTTGCGGAGTTCTTGGAAGAAACGGGGCAGGAAAATCGAGCCTAGCCTACGCCATCATGGGGCTTCCGCAATATGCCCCCAGAAAGGGCAGGATTTGGTTCGATGGAGAGGACATCACCGAATGGGGGGTTACGGAAAGGGCACGGGCAGGGATCACCCTGGCCTGGCAGCATCCCGCGCGTTACGAGGGAATCCTGGTCCGGGATTATTTGAAGCTTTCCAAACCGGATGCGGGGGAGGAGGACTTGGAGGAAGCACTGAAGCTTGTCCAGATGGAGCCTTTCTACCTGGATCGGATGGTCGACAAGGGGCTTTCCGGTGGAGAGAGGAAGAGGATCGAGCTTTCCTCCATTTACCTGATGAAGCCTCGCCTTGCCATTCTTGATGAACCCGATTCCGGCGTGGATCTTCTTGCTCTTGGAGAAGTCATGGGGCTTTTCAAGCTTCTTGCTTCAGGGGGAAGTAGTGTCCTGATCATCACTCACCGGGAAGATGTGGCGGCGGCCTGTGACCGGTCCTACCTGATGTGCGCCGGGAAAATGATCCTGGAGGGTAGCGCGGCGGCTGTAAAGAGGTATTTCCTCTCGCAATGCGAGCCTTGCGTTGAACAGAAGCCGGAAAACACGGGAGAGGCGGCATTGAACCATGCATAACCTCAGCGAAGAGTACAAGACCCTTGTATCCATTGCGGAAAGGACCGGCGGTCAGCCAGGTTCTTTCGGCGCAGAAGACGTCATCTACATCGTGGTCCATGGAAACCGGATTCTGGCCTCCCATGCCTTGCCGGGCGTCCTGATCGAGGCCTCGGAAACCGGGGACGGGATCGATGCAAGGATCATCGTTCAGGCTGGAACCAAGGTTGCAAAGCCCGTGCACCTCTGCTTCGGACACTTGGCCGACTCGGGGCGCCAGGTGATCCGCAGCCGGATCTTTTTGGAAGAAGGATCCTCTGCAGAATTCCAGGCCCATTGCATTTTTCCCAACGCCATCGAATTTCTCCACGCGATGGAAGGAGAAATCCACCTGGGTCCTGGATCCGCCTTCAGCTACAGGGAAGTGCACGTTCACGGTCCAGAGGGCCGAATCGATGTCCGGCCCGTATCCCGGGTCCGGATTGATGAAAGGGCGGTTTACCGCGGGGATTTTACGCTCGTTGAAGGACGGGTTGGGAACCTGGCGATCGATATCGATGTCGAAGCTCATGGCAGGCGAAGCAGGGTCGAGGTGACGTCGAAAATTTACGGGAAGTTTGATGATTTCTGCCAGGTTCGGGACATCGTGCGCCTAACTGGGGCAGAGAGCACGGCGTTGATCAAGGCGAGAGTCGTCCTGAAGGACCGAAGCCAGGGCAAATTCCTGGGCCTTGTGGACGGTGCGGCTCCGGGAGCCAGGGGGCACGTCGATTGCACCGAAGTGGTGCAGGGAGAAGCGCGGGCGGTGGCTTCCCCGGTTGTTCAGGCATCGCACCCCGAAGCGGAAGTGACCCATGAGGCGGCGATCGGCAGGATCGCGGATGAAAAGATCCAAGGGCTGATGGCGAAGGGGCTTTCGGCGGATGCCGCGATTGATTTTGTGGTATCGGGTCTGCTGAGGTAAGCGTTGGCGGGGGCGGACGGTTCCGCCCCCGCCAGCCAATCAGAGGTGCGGATAGATTGCGTCCTGGACGACCACTCCGATGTTTTCGTCTCCGTTCGTGTAAACGGAAAAGCTGCCACGGTAGATCCGGATCGCCGGATGCAGACCCAGTTCATAGGGGCTGTCGTCAAGAGTCGGCTCGTCAAAGATGTTATTCTTTTCCCCGTCATAGACCGGCATGTAAAGCACGTCATCCACTTCCAGGTCGGAGAAGAAATGGGTTCCATAAGACAATTCCGGCATGAAACCCATTTTGGGAATGCCGATTTCGACGATGCATCGGCAGTTCGTAAGCTCATTGTACTTTACGGGGACCCCCAGCTGCGGATTGCTGGAGCCGACACGTCCAGGGGCGGCGAGGATAAACTGCTTCCCCTCCAGTTTTGAGTTGATGGAACCCAGCGCCCTAGCGATCTCGAAATACTGGTCCGTCAGGGCGTAAACCCGGTGGTCGACGTACACAAGATAGGGGATCCCTTCCGCGTACCCGTTCGTTACCATCCGGTCCGCCTTGAAAAGGATCTTTCTCCCTTCCAAGTCTGGTTTCTGCCCGGTGCCGGAATCTTCTCCCTTCCACAGGGGCCGGCATTGCAGCAGTTGAAGTTTCTGGTCCATCGGCTCGTATGCGAATTCAATGTCTGCAGGGACTCCCATGGCGCTTTCAAGGAAAGGCAACAATTTTTTCATGAGATCGAAGAAAATCTTGTGACGACAAGGGAAATCCTCGAATGTAAAGCAGATTTTTGAAGATGGCGACTGGAAGGAGGGGAAAGTCCCGATGTCGGTGAAATACCCTCCGAAACTGTCGGGGTGGTAAATTTGCGCAAAAAGACGGAAATTCGGGACGAAGGGGATAATTTCCTTCCAGGCCTTCGTGATGTTCAGTGTCAGCAATTGACGCTCCTCACGGCCCACTATCTGGAAGGCCTCCTGCGAGTGGCGCATGATATTGAAAGGGTTTAGTCCTTCTGGCCTCAGCATCGGGTTGGACAATGAAAATGTCCGGGCATATCCCCGTTTCGTACTAAGGGTTCCGAGACCGAAGACGACCCTCAGGACACCATCTTCTGCCTTGATTCTTGTGGTCCATCTTCGGTAGTTCCGGGAAAAACCCACACCCGCCATGGGGGGATAAAAGTACCTGCCTCGCCATTTCCCGGCCATGCGCATCAGGATCAGTCCCATTTCATCTTCCGGGAGGCTGTGTTTTTTCCGATAGCTTGAAGCTGTGGGGAAATAGGTACGGGCGTAGATTCGTTTCATCTGTTCCACCACGGCTTCCACCCGTTCCGGAAGTGGCTGTTCCGGTCGGTTGATCAAAAAGGTGGAAAGGTATTTGCCAGCAAAGGAGTGCTTGAGGGAGTCTTCCAGCCTGGAACTGCTCCGGACGACGACAGGGTCTGTCATCCCCGACAGGTATCGTTCTACCGCCCTAACGGCATAATCAGGGAAGGGAGTCGCAAGGAAGGCGTTTTCCAGGTGTTCAGGGTCTTTTTCCCGCAGGAGGGAATCGAGCCGCGGAACCGAAGACAAAAAATCATGGAAAACTCCCACTCCGAAAAAGGTGCTAGGGGTAATTTCGATTTTTTCGAAAAGAGGTTCGTCGCTTTCCTTCAACTTCTTCAGCGCGAAAAGGAGAGACCGTCCCTTTCCGCCGATCGTTCCCGTACCGGTGATATTCCCCCGGTATTCCTCTTCTTCCTGTGGATCCCACGCAAAATAGCGCTCGATCGTCCCGGAATCAAAGGTCATGCACTCTCTCCTCTCAGTCTGGCTCAGTGAGGATTTGTTCTTTCTTCTTCTTTCCCCCTTCTCTCCCTTACGATTCTAGTTGAAAAGAAGAATGCCCGGAAGGGGGATCAAGGGAGACAACCGGGGAAGTCCAGCCATTGTCCTTTCGTTTTTCCCGCCGTAACGCCCGAAGTATGTTGTGCCGCAGGTTGGGCGCCGTAATCGACATTCCCGAAATCTGGACCTTGATCCAGGCGCGCATGCTGTTGCAGGAAAAGGGGCATTTCAAATCCACGACTGGAAGGCAAAGTCTCTCAGCTTCCGCGGAAATGCGGGATTCCTCCAGAAAGACCAGCGGACGGATAACCCGAAGCTCGGTTCGGTCCTGCCAGGTCAAGGGCGAAAAAGAACAAAAGCGGCCGGAAAAGATCAGGTTCATCAGCGCGGTTTCAACGACGTCGTCAAGATGGTGGCCCAGGCAAAGGGTGGTGCAGCCCTGACTTCTTGAAAAAGAACTCAAAACTCCCCGTCTCAAGTTTGCGCAAAAGCTACAGGGAGATGATTCGGCCCTTTCTTCGATCATTCGAAATATCGGGGTTTTGACGCAATGGTAGGGAACCCCGAGTGAGGAACAAAAATCACGAAGGGAATCAAAACGGTCCTCTCCATCGGTCGGATCGATCGTACAGGCCTGGAGCGTGAAAGAAACAGGGCTCCGCTGCTGCAGCGCCCTCAGGGCCACAAGAAGGACAAGGCTGTCCTTTCCTCCAGAAAGCCCGATCAGGAGACGGTCACCTTCACGGATCAACCCGAATTCGTGAATCGCTTCCCCGATTTTTCTCCGGCTGTTGCGTGAAAGTTCCGGTAGATTCATCAAAGTCGTCCTCCATCGTCTATAATAGTACCAAAGGCCCATGCCGGAGGTGTCCCCTGCTTGCAGAAGATCACTCTCCTAGTGGCGGATCGCCACCGTCTCGTGAGGGACAGCCTGCGCCACTCGCTAGAACATGAGTCGGATCTAAAAATTCTCGGAGATGCAGGGGACGGACCCGAGCTTCTTCGAATTGCCCGCCAAAAACCAGCGGATCTTCTTCTCTTCAACGCCGCGATGCCGAATCTCGACCTGAAGGGGGTCATTAGTGAACTGTCGTCCCTGTGCAGGTCCATGCGCTATTTAGCAATAACCGGTGATGAGAACGAGGAGAGGATCGCAAGCCTTGTTTCCCTGGGAATTCAGGGGTTTATTCTTCCCGATTCTAACTTTTTCGAGCTCCTTTGTGCCATCCGGACAGTTGCACGGGGAGACCGCTACGTTGACCCGAAACTGAAAAACCGTTGCAGCGGGGGGCTAAATCCCCGTCGGGACGAAATTTCCCTGCTTCTGGAGCTGACCCCGAAGGAAAAAGAAGTCCTCTACTGGGTATCGCAGGGGTTTTGCAACGCCGAAATCGCCCAGATGATGGTCCTTTCCGAAAAAACAGTGAAGAATCATATCAGCCACCTCTTGAAAAAGCTGGATGTGAAGGACCGGACACAGGCCGCGGTTCTTGCCTGGAAACTGGGACTCCCCCAGCAGGGACCGGATCGGGTAGGGCTTTCTTGAAAAACAGTTACTCCTGCGCGGTTTTGGGTGGCAATTCTCGAGTCGGATTTGCTTTTCCTCAGGCCCCTGACCACTGCCAGGAAATGCGGAGGTAGGAGATTGCGTAAAGGGATCGCCCTTTTTCTCGGGATCACTTTTCTGTCCGTTGGTCTGGTTCTCTTTCTGACGGTTGACCGCCAAACCCTGCATTTCCTTCTTTCCGCAAGGAAAGCGCAACTTCTTCAAGCCCTTGGGTTAGTCATCCTCTCCTGGATCTTCGATGCCTTTCGATTCATGTCCTTTGCGAGAGCCGCGGGTGAACGCATTGGCTTTCGACTATCGATCTGTCTCACCTGGCTGAATTATTTCGGTTCTGCCATAACCCCGATGCAGGGCGGGGGAGGCCCTTTCCAGGTGTACGTCCTCTACCGGAACGGCGTGCCAGTAGGCAAGGGAATTGCAATCACCCTGACCCGCACGATGGTCACCCTTTTCATCGTTGGGTGCGTGGTGGCGATGACGCTGATCTTTGCCCCCGATATCCTTTCGGGTAGTTCTTTTGTTACGGGTGTTTTTTATTACGTGGCAGCATTTGTCTTACTGGCCTGGGTCGTGATCGGGCTAAGCCTCGTCTATCCGAGAGCGGTCAAGAAAATGGGCAAGATCGTCACCCTTCTGCTGAAAAGGGTGGGACTCGTGAAGCCGATGAAAGTTCTTAGGGTGGTGAGGCTTCTCAACAGGGAGATCGATAACTACACCGAAAACTTCCGGTTGTTTTTCACCACCGGATTCAGCTGGTTCATGTCCGGGATCGCCCTTTCTTTCGGTCAGCTTTTCTGCCTTTGGGGCGTCCTGCCTACGCTCGTCAAGGCGATTGGCCTGCCAATTCATTTCGGCCAGGCAGTCCTGATCCAGGCTCTTTTCAATTTTGTGATGTACTTCGTCCCCACACCTGGGGGGAGTGGGTTTGCCGAAGCAGGCGGAGCGACGATTTTCCGTTACCTGATTCCCTGGAATCTCGCCGGAGTGATGGCGATTGGCTGGAGGTTCTTTACCGAATACCTCGCGATTGGGCTGGGTGCCCTTGTGGCGCTTCGGTTCTTGGGGTGGGGGATGGCCGAAAAGATTCTGGACGAGGCGAAGCGTGAAGACCATGAATCTTAGGACCTTTCGCGGCTGGGCTTTCCGCATGAGAGGCGGAATCTGGACGGCCCTTGCCCTCCTGTTGCTATGCCTGGGAAACGGAGGGAGCGGCTGGATTGTTCCAGGGATTTTCCTGGTTGTCCTTGGGCAAGGGATCCGATTCTGGGCTGCCGGGACGATCGAAGGATACCGAAGTGAAAACGTGAACGCGAATGCCCTTGTTACCTGGGGACCCTACGGGATTGTCCGGAATCCTCTTTACTTGGGAAACGGGCTGATTGGCCTGGGCTGGAGCCTCATGGCGGGACCTCTTGCGGTTCTTCTCTTTTTGTTCGCGTTTTTCCTTCTTTACTGCTTTTTGATCATTCCTTACGAAGAGAGCTTCCTGGAAGAACAATTCGGGCAGAAGTACATCGACTACAGGAAATCCACGCCCCGGCTGTTCCCCTTCCGGTTTCCCGGGCGCAACAGACTGCAGGGCCCGTTCCAGAAATCCCGCCTGTGGAAAAGTGAACGCCACTCCCTCTATGTAACCGCCCTGGGTACTGTCCTTTTCCTTCTGAAATCCCTGGAGGTGTTCTGACGATGATCTGGAAGTACTGTGATTTCAGGGAAGAGAAGAAAGAGGTTCCTCTCCACGCTCCGAAAGGAACCTGGCTTGCCACCTACGGGGAGTCGGGGCTGTACCGGCTGGTGGCGTTGGAAAAATCTTATGAACCAATCGGAGGAAACGGGTGTCCGAAATGGCTCGAAACGGCCTGGAATGCCTTTTGGGACGGGAAGCCTTTCGAAGTGAACCTCTGCACGGAGAAGAAGCCTTCCCCATCCACCGCAGCCGTCTGGAAGGTCGTTCTGGGAATCCCTTTTGGCACGACACGCACCTACGGCGAAGTGGCCCTATTGGCGGGAATCCCCGATGGAGCGCGGGCGGTGGGCTCCATCATGAGATCAAATCCATGGGCCCTCTTTCTTCCCTGCCACCGTGTGGTCGGGAAAAACGGAAAGCTTTGCGGCTATGGAGGCAAGGCGGGAGTTGGCCTGAAGGCGTGGCTGATCGAATACGAAAAAGAGAAAAAGGAAGATAGGCTGTAAGCTCCCTGGGATCCGTCAGCCTGCCTTTTCGAATTTATAGAGTTTGTAGATGGAAGGAAAGCTTTATAGACGGGAAGCCCTGCCCCCGAAAAGCCGCTCCCAGGTGTCGTTGTAAACTTGCCCCTTGGGAAGAGGATGCGCGGCAATTCCTTCTGAGATCGCAGTTTGAGCCACTGCTTCAGCAACTTTTGGAACAACTTCATCGCAGAATAGATCCGGCATGATGTGACGGGGTCCGAGTCTGCGCCGATCCACGGTGCTGGCAAGCGCTCTCGCTGCCGAAAGGAAAATGGCGTCATTCAGGGATGCGGCCCGCACGTCTAGAGCCCCTCTCATGATTCCGGGCGTGGAGTGAAGATTCGAAATGACGTTGGGATAATCGTACAGGCCCGAGGCGACAATCGCTGCACCGGCGGCAAGAGCGGCTTCCGGCATGATTTCCGGTTCCGGTAGAGCCTGGGCGAAAATAACCGGGTCATTTGCCATGGTTCGGATCCAACCAGGGTTGAGCACGTTGCCCTTTGAAAATCCGATAAACACGTCCGCTCCTCTGATCGCTTCCTCGAGTCCGCCTTTCCTCCCTTCTGGATTCGTGCGGGAGGCAAAATCGAGTTGAAGGTGGTTCATCTTCGGGTTTGAGGGGCAAAGGATCCCGGCGCTGTTCAGGAGCGTGATGCCCGTTGCGCCCGCTTTCAGGAAAAGGTCCGCTACCGCAAGCCCGGCAGCTCCGGCCCCGTTAATGACGATCGAAACCTTTTCAATGGATTTCCCAACGACTTCCAGAGCGTTCCACAAGGCCGCCAGGATGACCACGGCGGTGCCATGCTGGTCGTCGCAGAGGACGGGAATAGAGACTTTTTTCTGGAGTTCCTTTACCACGGTGAAGGTGTTCGGGCTGGAGATGTCCTCGATGTTGATCCCCCCGAGACAAGGGGCCAGCAGCTCGGCTGTGTGGATGACATCGGCCGGGTTCGTGCTGTCGAGACAGATTGGAAGTGCATTGACATCCGCGAAAATCTTGAAAAGAAGACATTTCCCTTCCATCACGGGGAGGGCGGCTACCGGGCCAATCGGGCCCAATCCCAGGACGGCGCTTCCATCCGTGATGACGGCGATCCGGTTTGCCCGGCCCGTCAGGTCAAAGCTCGCCTCCTCGTCTTCCTGGATTGCCTGGCAAGGACCTACGCTTCCCGGGATATAGGCCATCGAAAGGTCTTCTTCATTCACGATATTGATCGTCGGGTAAATCTTGATTTTTCCCCTGGCTCGCCGGTGCAGTTCCATGGCTCGGATGCGGTCGATTGGCATCGGATTTCCTCCCTATCTGATTGCGGCCAGAATTTCCTTGAAGGCCGGCGTTCCGGCCCTCTCCAGCAGCTGGTAAACGATCGACTCCGCAGGAAGAACGGCGGCTCCCGCATGACGAAGCGTTTCGAGACAAACGCTGTGGTGTTCCGGGTTTCTGCTCCCGACGGCGTCTGAAGCGACGACCACTTCGTAGCCGACATCCAGAAGCTGCATCACCGTGGAGAAAACGCAGATGTGGGCTTCGATTCCGGCGACGATGACCTGGTGCCTTCCCTCCTTGTGGAAGAATGCGTTAAACCCAGGTTCGGCCCAGCATGAAAAATGGATCTTCTCGAAACGTGAAGCCCCCTCCGGCATGCAATCAAGGATCTCTTCCAACGTTCCGCCCAGTCCTTTAGGGTAGTGTTCGGTGTATTTGACCGGGACGTTCAGGATCCTGCAGGAAGAAAGCAGAAAACAGGCCTGTTTCAGCAAGTTCCCACCATTGTGGATCGCTGGAAAGAGTTTTTGCTGCATGTCGATCAGAAGTACCTGAGCCTGATCGGCTTTGAGGAGAAACGGTTTCAAGATCGAAGGCCTCCCTTCGGGGGAATCTCGTTTCGAGAGAATTATACCGGATTCGGGCCGTAAAAATCCTGCGGGTTTGTGGTATTCTCTGCCGGTAGAGAGTACAAGGCAATAAAGGGGGGTGTCCCGCCTTGGACGGAGCAAAAATGGATGATGGTTCGATGACAGTAGGGGAAATCCTGAAAGCGATGTCGGGTGAGGACCTGCCTTCGCCAGTCCTTCAACTGGTGGATGAGATCCGTTCCTGGATGGTTTCGGCGCTCAGGGGAGAAGGGCCGCTGTTTTCTGACGAAGAATTCCTTTATGGTTACGATGAACGTCGTTTTTCTGGAGACCCCGATTCAATCTTGTCCAGGCTTTCCTGGATCGGGCCTTTTGCCGACCTTTTGCCTAATTTCGGGATCGTCCCGAAAAACAGAGACGCTATCGTGCTGTGCCTGGGTCCCATGGACTTCGATGAGGGGATGCGGTTGGCGATCGACCACGCAACCCTTTTCGCCCGTGGGCTTTGTCGGAGGGTCTGGCTGATTTGCGACAGCTGGCTGGCTGAAGATGTTGTCCGTTATCTGCCTCATGTCCGGGCGCTCCAGGAACAGGGGGTGTTGTTGAGGGTCCTCCTCGTCTGTCCCTGGGGATGGGTTGAAATCCCGATCGGAAAGGACCCGGGCAGGGTTTCCGGTTTGGGCTGGAAGAACGAGGCCAGGGGGTTCAACTTCGGACCGATGAACAGGGGAGAAGAAAAGAAGGAAAACTGACCTGCCCGATCCGGATGAAAGAGAGAGGGGCGCTTTCGAGCGCCCCTCTCTTGCTTCTGCTATCCTAGCCGCTACCCGCCGCTGACCATGTGGATCGCCTGCACAACTGCCCCGTCAGGCACCTCGGTTGTTGAAAACTCGTTTTTAGGGACGGGCCTGTCGTTGATCCAGATTCCGATCATCCGGAAGGTGTAACGCTTCGCGTCGAGAACATCCTGGACGGTCATTCCGGGTTTCCAGTCAAGCGGCTCTCCGTTCACGGTGATCATTTAATCGAAATTGTCCTCCGGCTTGCTGTACTTCTCGACGACGGCAACAACATCGGGGTAGTCGATGCCCAGCCGCTTGAGGGTTTCCACCGTCGGGATTCCCTTCTTGTTCCAGCCCCGCCGCTTGTAAACCGCCATCTTGAGTCCTTCCCACATCCCGAGCCGGTATTCCTGCAGCTTTTTGATCTTTTCCTCCGTCGACAGGGCGCTGGGATCGATGCCGATTTCCCTGAGCTTGCCGTCGTAGTATTCCCTGCGGGCTTCCCACTCATCCGGGAAAACGGGACCCAGGGCGCGAAGGGGGATATTGTGGTTCGCCTCGCCCTGCTTCATGCGAACCTGGAACACCCGCTGGAAGTTGTAAACCTTCTCGGACATCGTGATGAGGTCTTCTTTCCGAATGCCTTTCCCCGTCACGGCATTGAAGATATCGACATAGTTCTGAACGTGTTCTGGAACCTTGGCGGCTTCCTTCGGCTCGTTCACGATCCGGTTGTTGGCCGGCTCAACGTCGTTCCAGGGGAGCTTGCAAAGGCCGACAAGGGAGAACCAGGTCCGGAAATTCGGGAAATAATGAAGCGCCTCGGCCTTATCCTCGAAAGTCGGGAGCTGTTTGTTGACCATGTCCATGAAAATGAGCCAGGCCTCGTCATGCTGGGGCCCCTTCAGGGTCAGATAATAGCCGCCCCACTGTGCAATCGACTCTTTCGGGACATATTCGGAAGTTTCGACACCCTGTCCCTCCATGCCGATTGCCTCCATGGTCTTGGCGTCAGCCTTGAACTTTTCGGCGAAAGCCTTTTTCATGTAGCGGATGCCCTTAGCCACCATGGATGCGAACTCGTCTTTCCCGTCGGCCATCCGGTGGATCAGTTCCATGATGTCGTCTTTGCTTCCGAAGTTCAGTTCAAGGCCGTTCGTATCCTTCTTGGTGATCAGACCGAGTTCGTAGCACTCGCAGACAAACGCGATGGCGGTTCCCAGGGAGATGGTGTCCATCCCGTAATGGTCTGCATAGAAATTGGCCTCGATCGTCCAGAGCGGGTCATAGACTCCGATGTTGGAACCGAGTGAGGCGACCGTTTCGTATTCCGGGCCGTCGACCGTCACTTTTTCGCCTTTGCAGGGCCCAGTCTGGACCGTGAAACCGTCGACGGCCTTTGCACACGACATGGAGCAGCCGTACCAGCAACCGTCGGGCATCCCCTGGGTAAAGAGGCGCTCATAAACCGCAGAGTGGATTTTTGAAATCTCCGCCGCGTTTTGGCCAAACTTGTAGTTGTTCGTCGGAAGGAGGTGGTATTCGTCCATGATCTCGTTCAGGTGCGCGGTGCCCACCTTCCGCATCTTGCACTGGACGTCATCCAGGTCATGGATTTCCTTGTGCAGCTTCACCCCGACTCTCTGAAGGGTGTCAAGGTCGACAACGTTGTTCAGGTTCCCGCCAATTTTGGAAAACTTGACAACCATCGCCGCAATTTTCTTGTCCCGCATGATGGAACCGCCGCCGCCCCGGCCGGCCTGTTTCAGGCGGGCCACCTTACGGCGTGGATCGTAGAAACTCATGTTCATGCAGCCGTAGTAGGAGGTCTCGGCAGCCTTCCCCGTGGAGATGACGGAAATATTCCGCTTGTCGGCTTCGTCAACGGCGAAATACTCGTGAAGCGTTTCGGTGACGGCGTAGGCATTCAGATCTTTCAAGTTCGACTCGAGGATCTGAATTTTGCCTTCATCCCCGTTGATAAAAAGGATGATGTCCTTTTCAGCCTTTCCCTGGACCTCAACGGCGTCGAATCCGCTAAATTTGGAAAGAGGGCCCCAATATCCGCCGGAGTTGCTATCATAGGTCTGGCCGGAAAGCGGGGAGATAAAAGCGGCGTAGCACTTCCCGGCTCCGGGATATTGGGTGATTCCGCAGAGCGGCCCGCCCGACAGCACGATCTCGTTCTCGGGGTCGTTCCATTTCGTGGTGTCCTTGACCGCGTCCCAGAGCAGCTTGAGATCGAAACCGCGCCCGCCGGTGAAGGTGTCGATCATGTCCTGGGACACATCCTTGATTTCCATGCGCGGTTCGCCGACATTGACGTAGAGGGTCTTGCGCGTATAGCCCCTTTCAATTGGGGCAGGTGTGTAGGTCCATTCCGCGATAACTTTCATTTTTTCCATCAGAAACCCAGCCCTCCTTCTTTGATTATCCTAATCGTTGACGAGCACCAAAGCCTGAGTGGGGCAGACTTTGGCACAAAGGCCGCAAGCCACGCACTTGAAGGGCTCGGTCTGCTTCGAAGCGGCGTAGAGCATGTTCCCCGTCGGACAGAACCCGACACACATCAGGCAGGAAGTGCATTTGGATTTGTCCAGCTGTACGACACCATTCTTATCCCTGTACAGAGCTTCCGTCGGGCAGACAGCCATGCAGGCTCCACACTGGTTGCAAACACTGATGTTCTGCCCAGCTCCGGGATTGGTTACCACGACCCTGGAAAGAGACGGGTTTTCTTCTTTAAAGTAGGTTTTGGAGCAGGTTTCCATGCACTTCCCGCAGTTGATGCACTTTTCCACGTACGTTTTGAGCCACCTCAAAATGATCCCCCCTTGGTCGGTCTGAACGAATCTGCTCGTTTCGACGGCAAGATTAAGTATACAGAAGGGGAGGAACAAGCGCAAGATTGCACAAACCCCCTTTGATTGACGCACTCCCTTTGGGGTGTTAAAATTCGCAGGCAGCCGGGGCGTAGCGCAGTCTGGTTAGCGCGCATGGTTCGGGACCATGAGGTCGGAGGTTCAAATCCTCTCGCCCCGACCAGGACTTTATCGGGATCCGGGTCAAACCGGGTCCCGTTTTTTGGTTTTCCTGGTTATTGACCTTTCTTGACGTTCTTGAGAAAAACGGGTAAAATACAACCATGGTCGATCAACGGGCGCGAGAAGAAAATACCGTAGCACAAAACAGGAAGGCCAGGCATGAATACTTCATCCTGGAAACGTACGAAGCCGGGATCGTCCTGACAGGAACCGAAATCAAGTCGATCCGGGAGTCCCGGGTGAACCTCAAGGACGGATATGCACGGATCGAGAACGGAGAAATCTGGCTTTTCAAAGTTCATATTTCACCGTATGAAAAGGGTTCCTATTACAACCCGGATCCTGAGAGGCCACGGAAGCTTCTGATGGGAAAGCACGAAATCATCCGCCTGGGGTCGAAGCTCAAAGAAAGAGGATTGACGCTGGTCCCTCTGAGGATCTATATAAAAAATCGGCGATGGGCCAAGGTGGAGTTGGCTCTCGTTAAGCATAAGACGAAGGGAGATCAACGCGATTCGATCGCCGAGCGCGATGCCGAACGTGAAATGGCAAGGGCCGTAAGGCGCCGGCGGGAGGAGAGCGACTCATAAAGGGGGCGACTGGTTTCGACGGCAGTCGGAGGGCCGAGAGGAGCGAGCCAAGATTCCCGAGACCTTGTAAAACGCGGGGCAAAAAAGAAGTGCCAACGAAAACTACGCACTGGCTGCCTAAAGAGTAGCCACGTCGATAGGAGCTTCCGCCCTTCGGGTTCCTAAAGACGTCAAACAGGAGGGCCGCTCCGGAGGAGCTGCACCCGTACTCCGGCTAAGACCAGGGAGCTAGGGAAGAGAGATCCGGTCGCCGGGAGCTCGAATCCGACACCAAAACGGCGGCTACGCTCGTAGAGCCTGTCTGGTTGGCCACTGTCGGACCGGAGTTCGATGCTCCGCGCCTCCACCAAAATTGAAAAAGCCGTTCCCGGAAATTAGCCGGGAACGGCTTTTTTTTACTGGCACCTAGAAATGAGACAGGATCCATTTTCTACAGGCCTGAAGAAAGATTCCGTAAGGGCGCCCCGCAAGGGCGAAAATCAGGGTCATGCTACCGGCTGAAACGACCATCTGCTTAAGGGAAGCCCCTGCGATCATCAGGACGATACCATAGAGAGGCACCTGGAAGGAAAGAAAAGCCGCCGTGTCCACTACGGCGGCCTGGAAAAAAGAATCTTCCCTCATGCGAAAAAGCCTGAAGATCCAGTCTCGGTAAAGACCGTAAGCACGCCCGGTCAGGATGTTCGTCGGGACAGCGGCGACCCTGGCGGTGAAGGATTGCCCGAAAGTGAGACCTGCCAGAAGGATCTCGATCGTCATGCACAGGACGGTCGAGAAGAGGGTCATTGATAGGGTATCCGCAAGGAACATCCTCAACCGAGAGGGATTCATCTTGTTTTTGTTTACTACAGGAGGGTTTTCAAGGCCTCGATTGCGGCTTCATAGTCCGGCTCGTTGCTTTGTTCCGGTACGATCTGGACGTAGCGGACCACGTTGGCAGGGTCGACGATAAAGATCGACCGCGCCAGGAGGCGGAGCTCCTTGATCAGGACGCCCCAGTTGGTGCCGAAAGAGGCGTCCCTATGGTCCGAAAGCGCCACGGCCTTGTCGATCCCTGAGGTGGTGCAGAAACGCCGGATTGCGAACGGGAGGTCCATCGAGACGTTGATCACGACGACGTCCCCGGGCTGGGTGGCGGCCTCCTCGTTGAACCAGTGGATCTGGAGGTCACAGACGGGCGTGTCGAGGGAAGGGGTCACGGAGATGACCTTGAACTTGCCCTCGAAATCCGCGAGGGTTCTGGGGGTTAGGTTTTGGTCGACGACCGTAAAGTCCGGGGCTTTGTCGAACGGTTTGAGTTCCGGACCAACGAGGGTCAGGGGTTTCCCTTTCATGGTGATGATTCCGGTTCGCTCCATCTTTTTCACCTCCCTGGAAATCTATTAATTATTTTATCACGGAAAGAATCCCCTAGAAGTTGACCACGGTACCGACGTTCAATTCTTCCGCCTTTTTCAGGGCGATGGCTCCCACGACCAGGTCCTGGATAGCCATTCCCGTGGCATCGAACAACGTTACGTCAGAAGAGTCGGTGCGACCGGGCTTCGTACCCTCCAGGACAGCCCCGATCTCCGTGATATGCTCCACGGAAATAAGGCCAAGTTTGGCTGCATGCTGGCATTCTCCCTTCGCGACCACCTGGGCGGCGGAATCCGCGAAAATCTTTACGGAGGCGACGAGCGCGGGTTCGAGTTCCTGTTTCCCGGGCATATCCGCTCCGATGGCGTTGATATGAGTCCCTGGAGAGACCCATTCCTTTTTCAGGAAGGCCTCCCTTGACCGCGTGCAGGTGACGATCAGGTCCGCTGACGGGGCCTCCTCGCAAAGCTCTTTGAATGGCACCGCCCGGAACTTGAAGGCGGGATAGCGAGCCTGTTGTTCTGAGACGAACCGGGTCGCGTGTTCGTCCACGATGTCACACACAAGAACCGATTCCAGGGCCGGCATCGAAAGACTCAGGCCCCAGAGCTGGGCCCGTCCCTGGTTGCCTGCCCCTACGATCAGTACCGTCCGGCAGTCCTTGCGGGCGAAAGTCTTTGCCCCGACGGCCCCCGCCGCTCCGGTGCGAAGGAAAGTGACCGGTGTGCCGTCAAGGATACCCAAGGGCTGCTGCGTGTCGACGTCCATGACGACGATTAGGCCGGCGAGCGGAGGCAAGTCTCTGGCAGGGTTTTCTGCGCACCAGCCGAGCATTTTCATGCCATAAACTCCGGCGCCCGCAAGATGCCCGGCTTTCAGGTCCATTTCCCGTTTTCCCGGCTCGAACTGGTGGACGATGACGGGGAAAACCCCAGCCTCGTTGCGGGAAAAAAGGCGATAAGCCCGGTCGACTCCATCGATCGCTTCTGCCATTCCCACGAGCGTTTCGAACTGGGAACGATCCAGCAGTCTCAGGGGATACATGATAACCACCGATTCGTTACCTGGCGTAACGGGCCAGTGTCCTGTCGATGCGTTCGAGCCCCCTGGCGAGAAAGTTTTTCTCGACGCCGAAGTTCATCCGCAGGTGTCCCTCGATACCGAAGCAACTCCCGGGAATGACGAAGACGCTGTCGTTTTTCACCATGTCCATGACGAGGTCCCAGGAGGTCACGGGGAGGTCGAACTTCACGAAGGCGAAACAACCGGCCTGGGGTGGGGTAAAGGAAAGAACGCCCTTGTTGGAGTTCACCCAGTCTGTGAAGGTCGCGAGGTTCTGGCGGACGATCTCGCGGTTGCGCCTGAAGATCCGGTCCCTCATTTCTGGCTGCAGCGCCCGGGTGGCGAGCATATCGCTGAAGGTCGTCACGGTCGTTGAGAGATAGTCGTGATAGAACCAGGCTTTTTCAACGATGTCCCTTGGCCCTGCGATCCAGCCCACCCTGAGGCCTGGAAGCCCGAAGGATTTCGACAGGCCGCTGATGACGATGACCTTGTCATAGAGCCCCCAGAAGGTCGGAGTCATGTCGTCCGATTGCTCCGCACCCCGGTAAACCTCGTCGGACAGGACATAGGCCCCGACGCTTTCCGCGACTTTGACGACTTCGGCCATGTGCTCCCTGGAAAGGACAGTCCCTGTGGGGTTGTTCGGGTTGCAGACGCAGATCAGTTTTGTTTTCGGCGTAACGGCCGCCTTCAGGCTTTCCACGTCAAGCGACCATTTTTTTGCAGGGTCGAGGGTGAAGTTGCGCACGACCGCACCGTTCGCTTCCACGACGTGGGAAAGCAGCATGAAGTTTGGAAGCATGAAGGCGACTTCGTCTCCTGGCTCGATCAGGCTCCAGGCCAAAAGGTAAAGGGCCTCGGCGGACCCGTTCGTCATGAAGACACAATTCGGGTCCATCCCTTCGTAAAAGGTCGAAACGGCTTGGCGAAGATGCTTCGTCCCGGCGGTGTGGACATACTTGAGGTGGAGGTTGTTGTAGACCTCTTCCATTTCTTCCGGAGACAGGATTTCACGGATGAAGAGGGGGTAGATACCCGAGGCGCTCAGATCGTACTCCACTTCGTTCTGGAAACGGGCCAGCGTGCGTTCGAGCTTGAATTCAGCGATCTTCAAGATTGCTCACCTCCAAAAGATGACGACATGCATTCATGCATGCAGTATAATCCTAGGGTGAGCCAGAGGAAATGTCAAACCACGCTTCGGAAACTGTACAGGAGGGTTCGTTCTATGAAGGAAAACCTTTCGCCGTCGCAACTGGCCTACAGGGAGATCATGCACCTGATATCGGAAGGGGAGTACCGGCCCGGTGAGAAGATGCCAACCCTGCCCTTGGCGGAGCGGATCGGCGTGAGCCGAACTCCTGTCACGGAAGCTCTAAAACGAATGGAAGCCGAAGGAATCGTCACTTTCACGCTCGGAAGCGGAGCGAAACTGATCAACCCCACAGCCAAGGAAATTTGGGACACCTACCTCGTACGTGCCCACCTGGAGGCCTTCGGCTTGAGGCTCGGTTTCGAAAGGGTGACGAGACCCGTGGTGATCCAGCTCGAATCCTATGTCAGGATGGAGAGGGAGTATTTCGAAACAGGCGAGAAGATCAACTGTATCCAGGCCGGCCTCGATTTTCACCGGGAACTGGCGAAAGCTTCGGAGAACGACCGGCTGATTTCCTATATCAACAATACCCTGACGGCGTCTTTTGTTTACCTTGTCCTTCTCGAACCCGCCCGGCACAGGCTTGCTTCTCAGCACCCCGGTCAGCACCAGGAACTTCTTGACCTGATTTCAGCCGGGAAAAAAGAAGAAGCGGTTTCTTTCCTGGAAAGGCACATCCTTGATAGCTGCAGGATCAACATTCCCGGGCTCTAGAAAGGATGCCGGGGGAAGCGGATCTTGCGCTTCAGCCAAACCCGGAAAGCGTTGTAAAGATATCCGGGGACCAAATCGAGGAAGACTCCGGCAAGCGAGGCTGTATGCTTTACAGGCATGGGATTTTCCTTCAGGGCAAGCGCTTTGAAGGAACAGGAACGGACGCAGAGACCGCAACCGATGCAGCGAGCCCTGTCCAGCGAAACCTTTCTTCCGTTTAGGGACAGCGCCCCCATGGGACAAATCCGGACACATTTCCCGCAGGATAGGCAACGGGAGACGACCGGTTCGGGAATGAAACGGGGGGGCGAGATCAAACCGGGCGCGTTGAACTGGGTGATGCTCCGCATCGCATGGCAGCAGCATCCGCAGCAGGAACAGCTTGAATTCCCGGAGGAGGTCGGGCCTATTTCACGGTTGATCCAGCTTACACATCCGGCTGCCTCCGCGGCTTTCTTCAGGAATAAAATTTCCTGTGCATCCGAACGCCTCATCAGCCCCCGCTCGATGAACTTCTGGGCATTGCGCCCCATCACCACACAATTTTCAAGGGGACGTCCGCATCCTTTCCCGATCAGTTCCATGGCAATTCTGCATTGGCAATTTCCGACGGCGAATTCGGAGTACCGGGAGAGGATGTCCTCCAGCCGGTCCGAGGGTAACGCGAGGGAAAGCGAGGCTTCCGAACCCGATACCGGGAGGTAGCGGATTCCTGGGATCACCCTTCGCGTGTATTCTGCAATGTAGCCCTCGTTCCAGATCTCTTCGAAAAGGACGGCGAATTGCCTGTGCCATTCATTCCGGGTTCCTGGACTTGGACTCATGAGGACCATCTCGAAGGTGCCCGGGACTACAGGAAGAAGCGTGTATTTTCTCGGATTCCCGTACGAAAGGACTGCCCGTTTCGCCAGAGAAAGAAAGTTCATTGTTCTTTCCGTTTCCTCCAGGTTCCTTCCGCTCATGCGCGCAATCCGGTCGGCAGAGAGGGGGCGGAGGGGATGCAGGTGCTGCACGAGATCGGCCTCTTCCTCGGTGAAAAGGTGGACGACAAGGGCAAGCAGTTTTTCGGAGGCTGCGGGTCCCAAAAGGAGAGGAGAAGAAAAATGCTTCATGATTCGGAAGTGAGAAGGCGAGGGTGATCGAGCTCCCTTAAAAGACGAAGGGTTGGGCTCCACGTTCAAGGATTGGTTCAGGGAAACGGTTCGGTTCCTCATCGTGACACTTCCCGAATCAGCGAGTAAAGACTATTCTATCAATATTCTTCCGCTCTGGAATGCGGGGAGGCTTGAAATGCAAGACCTGACCCTTTCAATTGCGCAACTGTACCCGACTCCTCTGGATATCCGGCAAAACACCCGCAAGATTCTGGAACTCATGGAAAACGCAGCAGGAAACGGTAGCGACCTGCTTCTTTTGCCCGAAATGGCCGTCACAGGATACGGAATCGGAGAGGCGATCGAGGATCCCGCCATTCGAAAGGCGCTGCAGGACGAGACCCGTTCGTCGTTGTCGAAGATTCGAAAAGCCGGAAAGAGGCTGAACCTAGATGTCCTCTTGAGTTACCCGCTTTTTTCCGGGAAGAGGGTGTTTATTGCCGCAGAGTACCTTCGATCCGGAAAAAAGGCGGCCCTGCACAGAAAAATCAACCTCTGCAATTATGCTCACTACACCGAACATCTTCATTTTGCGGAAGGGAATTCCCCCACGGTCGCAACGGGAGGGAAGGCTGCATTCGGGATCCTCCTTTGCGAAGATTGCTGGCACGCGGTCAACGGAATCGCGGAAACCCTTCTTGGGGCGGAGGTGCTTCTCGTGCCGTCCGCTCCCTGCGTGGAGGACGTGGCCGAAGGGAAGCCCTGCATCGAACGGTGGGAAACGATCACCCGAGGGACCGCCTTTCTCCAGACCTCCTATGTTATCATGGCGGCCTTGGTGGGAACCGAATCGAACCGTTTCTTTCTAGGTGGGTCGCATGTGGTCACGCCGGAAGGGGAAATTCTGCTGCGCCTGCCGCTTTTCGAAGAGGCACTGGTTCAAGTGAGGCTGGAAGCCTCCTTGCTAGAGAACACGCGGGAGAAAAGGCCCCTTCTTCGCAACGAACGGATCGACGTGATTCGTGAGTCTTTTCGGAAAGTGGGCCACCGGAACGCAAAAATGGGGTCAGGGAGGTAAAAAAGAATCCTTTCACAAGAGCAAGAGGTGTAGAATAGCCGTTGTTTTCTTTTGGATAAAGTATATTTTCCTCAGGGAGGTGAGTTGATTGGTGATTTTTGTTGCTTCGGCTCTGACCTACCTGCTTTTGGTCTGGGCCGGGGGCTCCATCGAATGGCTGGAGGTCGTGATTGCCCTCGTTTTTGCCGGCCTGATCTCGATTATGGCCAAGCGCTGGAATCCCGAACTGCCGCTTCGCCGTTCCTGGCTCAACCCGGTACGCCTAGTCCGGTTCGTCGTCTATCTCTTTGGGCCTTTTCTTGTGGCCTTGGTCCAGGCAAACCTCGACGTCGCCATGCGGGTTATCACGGGGAAGATCAATCCAGGGATCGTCCGTATCCCCACCGGGCTGGCCAGCGACGGGGCGCTAACCCTGCTGGCGAATTCCATTACCCTGACCCCCGGGACGTTAACGGTTGATGCCAATGACGAATCCCGCGAACTTTACGTTCACTGGATCAACGTTACGACGGAGGAGCCGAAAGCCTCGGACATCTGCGGGACTTTTCCGGAATGGGCAAGGAGGATTGCGGAATGACCACGGAAGCTCTTTTTTCCTACGCGGCAGCGGTTCTTGGGCTGGCCGCTCTTGCCATGCTCGGTCGGCTCGTTGCCGGGCCGACCCTGGCGGACCGGGCAGTTGCGCTGGACGCGATGAACACGCTGGTTGTCGCGCTAATGATCATCCTGTCGGTGATTTTCGACTCCGTCGTGATGGTCGATGTAGCGATCGTCTATGCCGGGCTATCTTTTGTCGGAACAATGTTTATCGCGCGATACCTTGAAGGGAGCATGTAGCATGAACACGGCCATCGGAATTCTCCTCGGGATCGGCCTTCTTTTCAACGTTCTGGGGACGGTTTCGCTCTACCGTTTCCCCGACGTCTACACGCGTCTTCACGGGACGACGAAATGTACGACCTTCGGCAGCCTTTTCACTTCGGCGGCGGTCGTCGTCTACGGGCTTACGAAATTTTTCCAAGGCTTCGAGGGCCGTTTCGTGACCCTTTCCCTGCATGTGATGGTCGCGGTTCTCGCTCTTCTGATCAGCAACGCCACGGGAGCCAACGCCATTGCCCGTGCGGCCCATCGAAGCGGAATCATGCCGGTGAGGGCGGTTTTCGACCGTCTCGCCGAGGATGAAAAAACCATGGGGAGGCGAGTCAGTTGATCGAAGTCCTCCATTTATCGATCCTTGTCACGATCGTCGTTTCCGGCTTTCTGACCATCTGGTTCAGGAACCTTCTATCCTCTGTCATCTCGCTTGCCGTCCTTAGCCTCTTCATCTCTCTGGAATTCTTTTACATGCAGGCTCCGGACGTTGCAATCGCGGAAGCAGGCATTGGGGCGGGACTGAGTACCGCGATCTACATCATCGCTCTTCGGGCCTGCGGCCGGAAGCAGTTCCGCAAGGAGGGAGAGCGCTGATGAAAGCACGCATTCTTTTCCTCGTATCCATTCTCGTTGTCGGTGGCCTCCTCTGGTCTGGCCTTCAGGCCGTTCATCCCTTCGGCGAGCCGAATGCGGCCCCAATGGACGAGTATTTCATTGCGAACGCCCAGTCCGAGGCGGCCGCGAACAACGTCGTCACCTCAATCGTCTTCGACTACCGCGGTTTCGACACCCTCGGGGAGGGAGCTGTTCTCTTCACGGCGGTCATTTCCGTCGCGGCACTTTTCCGGAAAAGGGGGCAGCACTGATGAATCCGCTTTCTGTCGTGGCCCGCACGGTCTGCAACCTTTTCGCATGGTTTCTAGCCGTGTTTGGAATCTATGTCATCGTGCACGGACATCTCACCCCTGGCGGGGGGTTCCAGGGGGGGGCAGTCGTGGCAACTTTCATGGCGTTCCTTCTCGTCGCTCATGGGGGCAGGAAAATGCAATCCTGGGTGCGAAAGGAGCTTTTCACCCTGATGGAATGCGTGGGGTTGACGATCTTCATCTCCGCCGGGCTCTTGGGGATGTCGAATACCTTTTTCTTCAACTTTCTGGCCAAGGCGGGCGGCCTTTTCGGGAGCACCGTTCCCCTGGGCCCGAATCCGGGTGCCCTGAACACTTCAGGAACGATCGCCCTGATGAACCTCTCCGTGGGACTGGAGGTCGTCGGAGGCCTTTCGATGATTCTTCTGTACATGTTTTCCGGCGTGCACCCGGAAGAACCCTTTGGAAGGGAGGAAACCGGGCATGACCGGTAATTTCCCGTATCTCGTCGTCGGCATCCTCTTTGTGATGGGGTTTATTGGAATCATTTTCGAAAAGAACCTCGTGAAGATCGCCATCGCCGTCTCTGTAGTCGAGGCCGCGACAAACCTCTTCATCATTACCCTCGGCTACCGTTCGGGAGGAAGCATCCCCGTGTGGACGATGGCGGGCGGTGGTTCTTCCAGAATGGTCCTTCCCACGCCACAGGCCCTGACCCTCACTGCGATCGTCATCGGCCTGGCGACCACGGCCCTCATGCTTTCCTTCGCGATGACGATCTACCGTCACTACGGATCACTGGACGTCCGTGACGTCAGGAGGTTACAAGGATGAGCTGGCAAGTGCATCTACCGGCGCTTTTGCTTGCAGTCCCTCTGCTCGGGGCTTTTCTGGCTCCCTTGACGGCCCTAGGGGGAAAGGGGCTCCGAAACACGTGGTTCGTTCTGGTCAGTGCCGCCTTCACAATGATCGCGTTCCTGCTATGGACTCGGGTCGGGAGTACCGGAACCGCAATTTATGTCATGGGTGGCCAGGGGTGGAACCTGGCTCTGCCGAGCGGGATGTCCATTCCCGTCAGGATCCTGATGGAAATCGACGCCTTTTCCGCTTTCATGGTTCTCCTCAGCGCCGTGGCGGCCCTGGCGGGAGCGGTTTTTTCGATCGCCTACATGGACCGGTTCTCGGGGCTTGAAAAGTTCGTGGCTCTCTATTTCCTGATGGTGACCGGCATGTTCGGAATGGAAATCACGGGGGACTTCTTCAACTTTTTCGTCTTCCTGGAAATTTCTTCGGTTGCCTCTTTTGGCCTGGTGGCCTTCTGGCGTGACCGGGGAGAAGCCCTGGAAGCCGCGTTCAAGTACATGCTCGTGTCCACTTTGGGGGCGTTGATGGTCCTGGTCGCGGTTGCCTTTCTGTACTCGAAATACAACGTCGTGAACATGGCGACCCTGGGCAAGGTGATCGAATGGGGGATTGTCGAAAAGACGGCCCTTGTCCTTTTCCTGACGGCCCTGGCCATGAAATGCGGGGCGGTTCCCATGCACATGTGGATGCCTGATGCCTACGCCGAGGCCCCCGCGGGTGTGACCTGCGCCCTCATCGCGGTCAGCCAGGCCTCCTTGTACGGTCTTTTCCGAGTGACGTACACCATTTTTGGAGCCTTCATGGGCAGCCCGGTCATTCCCTGGGTCATCATCGTGCTGGGAGTGCTGTCGATGTTCATCGGGGTTTCGATGGCGGTCATTCAGAAGGAAGTGGGCAGGCTGATCGCGTATCATTCCGTCTCCCAGGTGGGCTACATGCTTCTGGGGTTCGGTGTTGGACTTCTGGCACTCTCCGACGCAAGGGCCATGGCTGAATACGGCTTCACGGCCCTTAAGGGAGGCGTTTACCATATCGTCAACTACACGATGTACAAGGGGTTGCTCTTCCTTTCCGCCGGTGCTCTCTACTACGCGACCGGCTGCCGGAACCTCAACGACATGGGAGGGCTGGGCAGGAAGATGCCGAAAACCATGGCCCTGTTTATGATCGCCGCTGCCGCCATTGCCGGGCTCCCGCCGTTCAACGGATTCGTTTCGAAGCTCTTTCTCTATGAATCGACATTTGCCGTTCACCCGATCCTGGCCGTCTTCGCCATGGTGACCTCGGTCTTGACCCTGGCCTCCTTCGTGAAAATTTTCCAGACGGCCTTCCTTGGCCCGGCGTTGCAGAAGTTCGAGGGGGTCAGGGAAGTCCCGGGAACGATGCTCCTCGGAATGTCCGTTCTGGGAGTGGCGATTCTGGCCCTCTCCCTTTTCCCGACCTGGTCCGTAAACCATCTTGTTGAACCCGCGGCCAAGGCCCTTGTGGACCAGGCTTCTTACATCGGGGCCGTTTTTTCGGCTTCAGTAACGGGAGGTGGCCTCTAATGTGGGATCAAATCCTGACGGGTTTCGGCTACTGGGATGTCTATGCCTGGATTTCGTTCTTTCTTGTCGCGGGTGGGATGGTTTATTTGATCCGATCCCTGGGCAGGAAGGATTACAAGCAGGGCAGTGATCAGGACGAGATTTTTTTCGGGAGCAACCCGGTTCCGGAAGACGGTGAGGATCTCAAGGTACCGGCGAGTTCCGCCTACTGGGGGTATACACAGGCCCTGAAACCTTTCTACGACGTCCTAGTCGGCTTCCACACGGGGGTAGCGACGGACTATGCCGGCTGGTACATCCTGGTCACTGCGCTGGTCGCGCTTTTGATCCTGCTGTGAGGGGGCGATGCAGATGAAATTGACCAGGGCTTTGGAAATCCTGCCGAAATCCCTTTGGGTTTTCCATTGCAACAGCGGTTCCTGTAACGGATGCGACATCGAGATCGTCGCCACGATCACGCCGAGGTACGACATCGAGCGCTTCGGAATGAAACTGGTGGGAAGTCCCCGTCATGCCGATGTCCTGCTTGTCACCGGCCCGGTCACCAAGTACATGACCGAGCGGCTGAGAAGGATTTATGAACAGGTGCCGGATCCGAAAGTTGTCATCGTAGTCGGCAACTGCGGAGCATCGGGCGACGTCTTCTACAAGTCCTACAGCCTCGACGGTCCCGTGGACAACATCATTCCCGTGGATGTCTACGTGCACGGTTGTCCCCCGAGGCCGGAGGCGATCATCGAGGGAGCCGCGAAAGCCGTTCTCCTCCTTGAGAAGAAACGGGAAGAACTTTTGAAAGCAGGTGCTTCACGATGACATGCCGGCCACAGTATGTCCAGGAATGCAAGTGCCCCGATGAGGTGATGAACTGTATTCGGGAAACTCTGGGAGAATGCCTGCTGGAAATGGAACTTCGGGAACGCATGGATGGGATGCCCCGAAGGGTCCTTTACCGCGACCTTTGGATTCGCCTGAAAAGGGATGGGTTCCTGAAACTGGTGGATCGCCTCATGGAAATCGATTTCCTGCACTTTCACGTGATGTCGGGAAACGACGATGGAGATGTCGTCACACTGAACCTGCATTGCAGTCTCTTCAGGGAGGCCGGTGCCGGCCATCGCCTGGGAGTGACCCTGAGCATCCCAATTCCGAAGGACGATCTGGTTTTCCCAAGCCTTTCCGGAAGGATTCCCGGTACCGAATACAGTGAAAGGGAAATGCGAGAGATGCTAGGGATCCATTTCGAAGGATTGCAGAACACGGACCTGCTTTTCCTGCCCGAAAACTGGGACGAGGAAATCAAGCCCTGGAGAAGAGACGAAACCGGCCCTGCCCCCGAAAACATTCGGGAGCTGTCGTAGGAGGGGTGTGCGATGTCTGCCGGATCCCATAAAACTTACCGGATCCCCATCGGCCCGGTCCACGTCGGATTGAAAGAACCCGTCACGACCTGGCTGGATGTCGATGGAGAACGGATCGTAAAGGCTACCGTTCGGCCAGGTTCGATCCACAGAGGAATCGAATGGATGGCCAGGGAGAGAAACCCGATCCAGGTGATTTACCTCGCCGAGCGGATTTGCGGAATCTGTTCCTTCACCCATATTGTTGCGTTCCTGAGAGCGGTGGAGGATGCAGCGAAGATCGAAGTCCCGATCAGGGCCCAATATATCCGCTCCCTTGTCCTTGAACTGGAAAGGGTCCATTCCCACATCCTCTGGGCAGGAGTTGCATGCTACACCTTCGGGTACGATTCTGCCTTCAACCTCGGCATGCTCCTCAGGGAAAAAGTCATGGACGTGCTTGAGGCCCTTACCGGAAACCGCGTTAACTACGGGGTCGGAACGGTGGGCGGAGTGAGGCGGGATTTGACTCCCAGGGCTGCAAAGGCCGTCAGGGAAATGATCGAGTTCTACCGCCGGGAATTCCAGACCTTTTTGGATGTCGTGACGGAAGACCCGATTGCCAAGGCCAGGATGCGGAACGTGGGCGTTCTTTCCCAGGAAGATGCAGTGAAATACTGTGCACTAGGGCCGACGGCCCGAGGTAGCGGCCTAAGGGTGGACCTTCGACACAGCTCCCCCTACGAGGCCTATGGAGACCTGGGGGTGACTCCCCTGGTCCCCCAGGATTACAACGGTGAGGTTTTCGGAGACGTGTATGACCGATTTTTCGTCCGCGTCATGGAAGTCATCCAATCTTTGGAACTACTGGAGAAAATCGTGGACGGCATCCCCGAGGGACCGATCACCTGGGAGCCGAAATTGCCGAAGGTCCTTTCCGCACTCAAGGCAGCGGACGGAATCGGCTGGGGGATCATCGAAGGGCCGCGTGGCGATGACACTCACGTCGTGAAGCTCACTAAGGGCGAGGAAAACGTCACCTGGTGGAAAGTGCGGGCCCCGACTTACGCAAACGCAGTTTCATGGCCGTTAATGTTTAAGGACCAGGAGATCGCGGATGCCCCGCTGATCATTAACAGCATTGACCCGTGCATCTCCTGCATGGAAAGGATCCTGGTCTCTGATGCCAGGGCCGGGCGCTCGGAGATCCTTACGAGGGCGAGCCTGGTGGAACGATGCCGTGAAAAGACGAGGAGGCTGATGGGCGCATGACCGATATCCTGACGAGGCTGTTGAGCGGAACCGCTCTTCTTTTCCTGGTCCTGCTCCTGGCCATTCTTTACGATGGCGTTGATCGGCTTGTGCATGCCCGGATGCAGAGAAGGCTCGGCCCCCCGATCCTTCAGCCGTTTTATGACGTCATGAAGCTTTTCGTGAAGGAGAACATCGTGCCGCGGAGAGCGATCGCATGGGTCTTCAACGGCGCCCCGCTCCTCGCCGTGACCGCTGTCCTGATGGTGTTCCTCTATGTTCCGATGGGGTCGTTGCCCCCCATTCTGAGCACCGGGGGAGATGTGATCCTGATCGTCTACCTTTTTGCCCTTTCTGCGGTGGCGATGGTCGCCGGAGGGTTTGCAAGCGGTTCTCCCTACGCGAACATCGGCGCCCAGCGGGAAATGGTCCTGATGATGAGCTATGAGGTCCCGCTGGCCATTGTTGTCACCACTCTGGCCTATTTCGCCTACCGCAGCGGTATTCCGGGAGAACCCTTCAACCTGAGCACGTTCGTTGCAATGCCCCTCTGGGGCGTGGCGGGATGGATGGGAGTGCTTGGGCTTGCCGCGCTGTTCGTGTCCCTCATGGCGGTCGTCCCGGCAGAAGTCGGAAAAGTCCCCATGGACATCGCCGAGGCAAAGACCGAGATCCTTGAAGGATTGATTTGCGAATACTCGGGAAGGAACCTCGCGATGTTCAAACTGACCTTTGCGTTAAGGAACAGCGCGATGTGTGCTGTCGTGGTTTCGCTGTTTTTCCCCTGGAACATCGGCAGTTCGCTGGGACTGACTGGAGCCTGGCTGCTGGTCGCCGATTTCCTTTTCTTCTGGCTTAAGGTGCTCCTGTTGCAGGTTTTTGGGGTAACGCTGATAAGGACCGCTTTCGGTCGATTCAAAATCTGGCAGGCTTCCCAGTTTTACTGGGTTCAGGTCGGCGGTCTGGCACTGGCGGGGATGATCCTTCTTTCCCTCGATTTGCTGGCCTAGGGGGCGGTTGAGATGCTGAACCGGATGACTCTCCAATTGTTCCGTCAATGGGCAGAAAAGGTCTTCACGAATCCTTTCCCCGTTCCACACATGCCGGACAGCCTGACCGGAGCCCTCAAGGCTGCGGCAAAAGGGAAGATCGAGATCCAGCCGCCGGTGGAACCCCCAGAACGGTTCCGGGGAAGGATTGCCTATGAAAAGACGAAGTGCATCGGCTGCAAGCTTTGCATCAAAGTCTGCCCCGCCAACGCGATCACGTTTCTTTCCGAAGAGAAAAAAGTTCAGTTCCACGTGGACCGTTGCTGCTTCTGCGAGCAATGCACGGAAATCTGTCCTGTGAGCTGCATCTGGATGACGGAAGAGTTCATGCTCGCATCCTATGATCGGAAACAGCAGGTCGTGTCCGATTCCGGCCCCCGCCCGCGGATCGAGCGGGAGGAAACGGCGGTGCCCTCGCCTGCGGCTCAGAAGTTCGAGGTGGATGGATCGAAATGCATCGGCTGCACAAAATGTGCACGGATTTGCCCGGTAAAGGCGATTTCGGGGACAGTCAAGCAGCCTCACGTTATCGACAAGTCGGTTTGCGTGGGATGCGGTGCTTGCGCAGAGGGATGTCCGGTTAAGGCCATTCACCCAAGCGACTGATCGGAATGAAAGCGCGAGGGGGCGGAGTTTGAACTCCGCCCCCTCGCATCCCTGCGAGATGATTCCGGAGGTTTGAGCGTATGGACAGACAAAGGAAGAAAGTCCTGGTTGCTTTGACCGGAGGGACGATCGCCAGCGCATTCAAAGGTACAAGTGCATTGCCGGAGGCAGCCGCGGTCGATCGTCTAAAAAACGCGATCCTCGAGTTCTTTGGAGAGAAAGGGCTTGATGTGACCCTGAAAGAACCCTGGGGAAGGCCAGGATACGACAGTTCAGACCTTGACCCGGGGCACTGGGTTGAGTTGGCAGGGGCGATCAGCGAAGCGTTCGAGCAAGGGAGCCGCGGAGCTCTTGTCCTGCACGGGACGGACACCATGGCCTACACGGCCGCATGGCTCAGCCTCTGTTTCGCGGGGACTCATTTGCCGGTGATCCTCACCGGGAGCCAGTTTACACGTGACTTCACCCCCGAGGACGGTTCGGTGAACCTGAGAGGGGCAGCCCAGGTTGTTGCCTCGGGATTCCCAGGGGTCTGGATCTACTTTAACTGGAAGCTGATCCCGGGCGCCAGGGCCCATAAAGCCCGGGCGGTCCACCCGGACGCCTACGTGGCGGAAAACGGGTTCCCGGTGTTCTTCAACCCGGCGTGGGGGAGAGGCGGAGTGGAACCCCTTCCGCAGGCTGCCCTGGAGAAAGAGTGGAAGGCATCGGAAGAATTACGGATCGCCCTTCGGGAGGGACCCGATTCAACTCGAGAAGCTTCAGGAAGGATCCGGTGGTATTTCTGTGCTCCTGGGTCCATGCCTTTTTTTACCGGGACCGAAAAATACGTCGGTCTCATCGGTTTTGGGTCGGGGAACGCCCCTCAAAAAGTCCTGGGGCAAATTCGAGAGGTTTTCAGCGGTGCCGAGAAGCCACACATCCTCGCCTGCAGCCAGGCTGAAGGGGATGTGAAAAACCCGAACGCATACCATGGCGTGGGAATCGGTTCTCTGGCAGAGGAAGGTTTCCCGGTCTGGAATCAGATGGATTACCCCTTGGAATTCATCCACGCCCTGGCCTGTTTCGCGGAAGTCGTTTCACCGCAAAAACCGGACCGGATCCTGGAACGCTACCTGAAAAGACTCCGGGGAGAAGCAGTCCTCAGATAGCGGCAAAGGAGTCCCCACTTTTGATCTCTACGGTCAAAGGAACGGAAAGTGTTACGGCCCCCTCCATACATTTTCGCAATGTTCCGGAAACCTCTTCCAATTCTGCTTCCGGACATTCGCAGACGAGCGAGTCATGAACCTGAAGAATAAGAGGGTAGTCCTCCAGGGTGTTCGAATAGGCGATCATCGCCAGTTTTGCGATGTCCGCCGCTGTCGACTGAATGGGCGTATTCAGGGCGATCCGGCGGATGGCGTCCCCGCCCCTTCCATTGGCTGTCGAAATTTCGGATAGAGGGCGGATGCGGCCGAAAAGACTGCGTGTGAACCCCCTTTTTAGTGCCTCTGCGACAGAACTTTCAAGGTACTCCCTCACCGTGGGCAGAGCGGCAAAATACCGGTCGATGATCGATTTGGCCTCGTTCCTGCTCAGGCCCAGACGCTGAGCCAGCCCATGGCTCGACATCCCGTAGAGGAGACCGAAATTGATCGCTTTTGCGGCTCTGCGCAGGTCCGGCGTGACAAGGGAAGGATGGACATTGAAGACCCAGGATGCCGTTTCCGTGTGGATATCCCTGCCGGATTCGAAGGCGGCCCTTAGTCGTGCGTCTCCACAAAAGTGGGCCAGTACACGCAGCTCAATCTGCGTATAGTCTGCGGAAACGAATTTCCAACCCTTTGATCTCGGTACTAGGCAGCTCCGGAACCGGCCTGCCCATTCGCCAAACTGCGGGAGGTTCTGAACGTTCGGGTCCTTGCTGCTCAGCCTCCCCGTCGCGGTAGCGAAGGGGTCGAACGTTGAATGCACCGCTCCCGTATTCGGGTTCCTCATTTTCCTGAAGGTTTCGACAAAGGAAGAGAGGAGTTTTGAAATTTCTCGATGTTCGAGCAGCAGGGACGGGATTGGCCCATTCGCGGGATCGGCAGCGAGTGATTCCAGGACCGAAGAGTCTGTCGATGGGCCGGTTTTCTTCGACTTCCCGGGGTTAAACCCGAGCTGCTTGAAAAGAAGAGTTGCCACCTGTTGGGGAGAATTCAGGTTCACCGTCGTTTTCGCGATTTCAAAAATTGCCCTGGAGATTTCCTTGGCCCTTTCCTGTAAAGCTTCGGCAAGGGAATCCAGCAAACCCCGATCCACCCCGATTCCGTATCTTTCTATCCCGCTGAGGACAAAAGCCAGCGGCATATCGATCTTCCTGCCCAGGGACTCGAGCCCCTGGGCCCTTACGGTTTCGAGGAGGGTCTGCCCTTCCCTGAGAATCGAAAGTGCATTCCTCTCCAGGGCGTTATTTTGTTCTTCAGAAGGGGAATCCTGTTTTTCAGGGTGAAGAAGGTAACGTCCTACCTGGCAGTCGAAGATTTTTTCATAATCGGTGGGTTTCCAGCCGGTTGCAGAGCAGATCTCCTTGAGCCCCGAGAGGAAGAGGGGGCCTTTCGCAAGAATGGCTTCAATGAAAGAGGAAGACAGGAAGCGATCGGTTTCGAGGACGGCGATCGAACCGTTTGAGGAAGCCAGGCAGGCGGCGGTAACCCGGAAATTGCGGGCGGGTAGCTTCTCGAGCTTGCAAGACAGCCCGAACGGGGGAGTTGAGAGAACCTCGTCAAGGCTGGAGGGGACAAAATCGGGCGAGTTCTTTCCAATTTCTATGGTTCGCGGGGTACCGGCCGGGTCTCTTCCTTCCTCCTGAAGCTCCAGGTTGAGCCTCCGAGCGAGCTGCCTGAACCCCAGTCTTTGCATCCAGGCGGAAAGCAGGCAGGTTTGCATCGCGCCGGGGGAGATGTCGTCCAGCTCGAAGGGAAGGTCCTCCTTCAGGGAAACGAGGAGAAGGTTCAACTCTAGCTGTTCCCTGCAGGAACGGATTTTTTCGGCGGTCCTCGGCGGGAGATTGTCAAGGTTCTGGGAAAGGGCTTCAAGCGTCGGGTATTTCTGCACGATTGTCGAGGCTGTTTTTTCTCCCACTCCGGGGACCCCCGGAATGTTGTCGACCGAATCGCCGGTCAGGGAAAGCCAGGTTTTGAAAGAAGAAGGGGAGAACCCGAATCGTTCCCTGAAAGTTTCCTCGTTCAGCGTCTCGAACTCGGAAATGCCTCGAACCGGCTTGAGAATCGTAATTCCAGGCTTCAGAAGCTGGAGAAAATCCTTGTCCGCCGTTAAAAGAACGACATCCCAGCCGGCCTGCCGGGCTTTCTCGGCGATCGTCGCCAGCAGGTCGTCCGCCTCAACGCCGTTCCGCTCGAGCACTGGACAGCCGATCAGCTCCAGGAACTCCTTGACGAGGGGAAGCTGGGGCTTGAAGTTTTCCGGTGTCGGTTGCCGACCCTCCTTGTATTCGGTGAAAAGGGCCTTCCTGAATGAGGGAACAGGTGAATCGAAACAGACTGCGACCTTTTCCGGGGAAAGATCCCTGAGCACTTTCATGTACATGTTGGCAAATCCCAGCACCGCGTTGGTCGGAGTTCCATCCGGAGCATTCATCATGGGCAGGGCGTAAAAGGCCCTGAAGGCTAGTCCGTGTCCGTCGATTAAAAGGAGCGTTTTCTTTTTCAAGGAAGTTCGATCCTTTCCTGGAAGTGCCGTAGGGTATAATCTCACAGCAAGTATATGCGAAGGGAGACGGTTTGGATGGAAGCCCCAGCGAGAGTTCGTTTCGCACCAAGCCCGACGGGGGCGTTGCATATTGGAGGAGCCCACACCGCACTGTTCAATTGGCTCTGGGCCCGTCACACAGGGGGCACGTTCGTGCTCCGTATCGAGGATACCGATCTACAGCGATCGACGAAAGAATACGAGGAAACGATCCTGTCCGGCCTGAAGTGGTTGGGGCTGGATTGGGATGAAGGCCCGGACGTGGGAGGGCCGTGCGGGGCTTACCGCCAATCGGAAAGGCTGTCCCTCTACCGCCAGAACGCGGAGAAGCTCCTTGAAGCAGGCAGCGCCTACCGGGAAGGAGAGGCGATCCTTTACCGTGTCCCCGGAGGGGTGGAAATCACCTTCGAAGACGTTGTTTACGGGCGCGTCAGCGTTATGAGCGACACCCTCAAGGACATCGTCCTCATGAAAAGCGACGGCATGCCAACCTACAACTACGCCGTCGTGGTGGATGACGCAACAATGGGCATCAACATGGTGATCCGCGGGGAGGATCACATTTCCAATACCCCGAAACAGCTTCTGCTTTACGATGCGCTCGGTTTTGAGCGTCCCCGGTTCGGTCATTTACCGATGATCCTTGGAACCGACAAGAAAAAGCTGAGCAAACGGCACGGTGCGACAAGCGTTTATGAATACAGGGACATGGGGTATCTCCCGGATGCCGTTTTCAATTTCCTGGCCCTGCTGGGCTGGTGCCCCCGCGACGGCCGGGAGATTTTTACCCGTGAGGATGCCGTGAGGCTCTTTGAAATCCACAAAGTCACAAAAAGGGCGGCCGTTTTCGACATGGACAAGCTGAACTTCATTAACCAAGAGTATGTGAAAGCCCTTCCGAAAATGAAGCGACTGGAACTCACGATGCCGTTCTGGCTGGAACTCGGGTATCCCGTCGGGAATTACCCGGTGGAATACCTTGCGGATGCCCTTGAGCTCATGGAAGGAAGGGGGCAGACCTTGAGGAAAATGGCGGAATACAGCGATTACTTCCTTTCCTTTGAACCGGTCAAGGCAAGGTATGACGGTTCCTCCCTGGAGGAAGGGAAGAAACCCGCGCTTCGCGGTTTTTATCGGGAAATGCTCCAGCTTGGGACTTGGAAGGCAGAGGCAATGGAATTCCTTGCCCGAGAGTGGGGAAAGACGGTGGGGATCAGCCTGAAAGATCTCGCGATGCCGCTTCGGTTGATGCTGACCGGTGGGAAAGTCAGCCCGGGGATCTTTCATGTTGCCGAACTTCTGGGCCGGGACGAAGTGAGGGCGCGCCTCTCGCATTACGGCATGATCTGACCGGGGCTGGAAGAGAAAAGGCGGTTCTTTGACAGGGAACCGAACGGGCGCTTATGATATGCAGGTTGCCATTATGGGACGCAATCGGCCACTAACGAAGGGAGTCGAACCGCTTTGCTGATGAACACGCTGAGGACACAGGTCAAATGGATCATGGCAGCAATTGTCGTCATCTTTGTCCTGTCCATCTTCTTGATGTATGGGCCGGGAGGGGGACGCGGGCCGGGATCGAAGGATTACCCGGTTGCGGAAGTGGATGGCAAAAAGATCATGCGGAGCCAGATCGAAACGGGATTGGCCCAGATGGCCGATCAGGTCCAGGACAGGCAGATTACCTCGGAAGACCTCCCTCTCCTGCGCCAGAGCGTTCTCGATAGCATGGTTGTGGAGGCAGGCCTGAAGAAGGAAGTGAAGAACCGCGGAATCCAGGTGTCGGACGAAGAAGTCGCAAAGGTCATCAGCCAGATCGAAGGGCAGTTCCCGACCAAGGAAGCGTTCCTCCAGTACATGCAGCAGTCGGGAATCAACGAAAAGAAGATGAAGCAGGACATCGCCGACCGGCTTGCCCAGCAGAAAGTCATCGAGAGTCTTACGGCGGGGGTGGTAATCAGCGACGATGAGGTCGCGAAATTCTATGATTCGACAAAGGACCTCTTTTTCCGCCGCCCCGCAGGGTACGATGTCAATTTTGCCAGTTTCGGGAAGAAGGAACCAGCCCAGAAGGCCCGCGAGCAGCTTCTGGCGGGGAGGGATTGGGACAAGGCGCTGGAAGTCGTCTCGAAGGATGTCAAAAATTCGACGCCCTATGCTCAGCCGACCTTTGTAGCGGATAAGGATTTGACAGGCCCCTTGACCGTTCTGCGCGATCTTCCCTTTGGGAAGCCGAGCCCAGTCATCTCCGTCACCAGCGAAGATGTTCTCCTGGTGCTCAAAAGAAGCAAGAGCCCCGAACGTGTGCTTTCCCTCGCGGAAGTCAAGGAGGAGATTAAAAAGATGCTGAAGTCCCAGAAAGAGAGGGAAATTCAGCAGAAATTCCTCCTGGAGCTGAAGGCCGGGGTACCGGTGAAAATCCTGGATCCCTCGATCTTCCCGGCCCCGAAAGCGGCGGAATCCCAGGACAAGTCCCAGCAGAACCCCTAGAAGCAAACTTCTCGCAGGGAGTCGGCCGGTTTCGCTATTGACACCTCGGCGAGGGCTGTTAGAATAATCCGTGCTTGAGGTGGGATGGCCGAGTTGGCTGAAGGCACTCGCCTGCTAAGCGAGTAGGGTGGCTATAAACCGCCCTCAAGGGTTCGAATCCCTTTCCCACCGCCATATGAAGACTAGGCGGAAAAAAGCCAGGCTTGCGGTGCGCCGGTAGCTCAACTGGATAGAGCATCGGACTACGGATCCGAAGGTTACGGGTTCAAATCCTGTCCGGCGCGCCATCGCATGAAAAGCCCCCCATGGGATTAATCCCATGGGGGGCTTTTTGCATGAGTTGCAAGTGTTTTATGAAGTTTCTAGGCCTTACCTAAAGGGAAGAATTAGGTATAATGTTCGAAGTGTATCAAAAAGCAAGAATTGTATCCTAATCCTGCTTTAAAAGAGGGGGGCACCTAGTGCGTAAAAATCTGTCTTTATTGCTATTTGTTTGGTCCTTCTGGCCTTTTCGAAACGGGCTGGCGCGGCAGGATTCGGCATCTATGAGTGGAGCGCCCGGGGAAATGCACTAGGCGGGGCGATGGTGGCCCGTGCGGATGACCCTTCCGCGGTTGCCTTCAACCCGGCCGGGATGGTCCAGCTTGAAGGAACGCAAATGATGTTCGGGTTCACCGCCATATCGCCGACTGCCGATATGACAGGATACGAAATTCCTGACAATCTGATGACGAAGCCTGAGGCTTCAACGGTTGCTTCGTCCTGGTTTCCTCCCCATTTTTACTACGTGCGGCAAATCGACGACAATCAGTGGTTTGGGATCGGCATGTTCACGCGGTTCGGGCTTGGCACGGAATTCGATCCCGATTGGTTCGGTCGCTACAACTCCTACAAAGCCGAGATCATGAGTGTTTCCCTGAACCCAAGCTGGGCCTGGAAAGTCAACGAGAAGTTTTCGGTCGGGCTGGGCGTTGAGGCGATGTATTTCGGGATCAACCTGAAAAAGAAGATCCCGAACCCCTATGTCCAAAATCCATTCGATCCCCACGAGGCCTTCGACAGCGAACTGGAAGGGGATAGTTTCGGGTGGGGGTGGAATATTGGTTTTTTGTACAAAGCCTCGGATACGCTCAAGTTCGCCTTGACCTATCGAAGTCCGGTCGATCAGAAAGTGGAAGGCGATTTCGATCTTTACCTGCCTGGCGGGAGCAAGCTTGCCCACAAAGGGGCAGCGGGCGAAATCACGCTGCCCGACCTCCTTGTTGCGGGGGTGGCCTTAAGGCCGAACGAAAGGCTGAGTGTCGAAATTGACGCCGTCCTGACGCGGTGGAGCACCTATGACAGGCTCACGATCAACTTTGATGACGATACGTCAGCCAGTTCCCCAAAGAATTGGAGCGACACGTGGCGATATCAGCTGGGGATCGAGTATTCCCTCAAGGAAAACCTTGACCTGCGCCTGGGCTACGTCATCGACCCTTCCCCGATCCCCGACGAGACGGTGGATTACATTGCCCCGACCAACGACA
>ENA-UOYA01000220-UOYA01000220.1-activated-sludge-metagenome-genome-assembly--contig:-NODE-220-length-79278-cov-25.932671_pt1 | contig 79278 bp, 66 predicted proteins | sample MGYA00238163_ERZ764804 | MGnify/ENA primary metagenome ERZ764804 (study PRJEB28919, sample SAMN05720223) | activated sludge metagenome | isolation source: Anaerobic digester | place: Hong Kong...
TTGCCTTCAATAACCTTGGTGGACAGGCCATCAACAATGGAAGAGTTAGGATTGGCCATAAAATCAACCGAGACTAAGGGTTCTTCGGTATAATCAAGAATTCCCTTTAGCTCACCCCCGGCTGCTGCCTTTAAAGCGGCGTTAATTTCTTCTGCCGTCGTTTGTTTTTTGACCAGGGCCACCAGATCAACTAAGGAGACGTTGGGAGTTGGCACCCGGATGGAAATGCCGTCTATTTTCCCTTTTAGATCGGGCATGACCAGGCCGATAGCTTTGGCTGCACCGGTGGTGGTTGGTATTTGCGAGATGGCTGCGGCCCGGGCCCGTCTTAAGTCCTTATGAGGGGCATCAAGGATTTTCTGGTCGTTGGTGTAGGAGTGAACCGTGGTCATAAAGGCTTTTTCAATGCCGAATTTTTCATGGATGACTTTGGTCAGTGGAGCCAAGCAGTTAGTCGTGCAGGAAGCATTGGAGATCAGGTGATGCCTGGCCGGATCATAATCTTTTTCATTAACTCCCATAACGATGGTTATATCCGGGTCAGTGGCCGGAGCGGAAATAATCACTTTCCTGGCTCCGCCAATTTCGATGTGCCTGATGGCGTCAGGGCGTTTGGTGTATTTGCCGGTTGATTCAACTACCACTTCTACCCCCAGGTCTTTCCACTTGAGACCGGCCAGGTCCTTTTCCGCCAGGACCTTAATCTTTTTCCCGTTAAGAACAATGGCGTCTTCGGTCGTCTGAATATCTTCTTTGAAACCGCCCAGGACGGAATCATACTTTAGTAAGTGACCTAAAGTCTTAGCATCGGTAATATCATTGACGGCCAGATATTCAATCTCAGGATCGTGAGCCGAAGCCCGCAGCAGGTTCCGGCCTATTCTTCCAAAGCCGTTAATTCCAACCTTGATAGTCATAGAACACCTCCTTGTTCCAGTTCAATTTCTGATTTTTTACTTTTTATAAATTTAGCATATAAGAAAAATTGAATCAAGGTTGAGCCGATTTTAAATTGTCAGATTAATTGTTATCCGGACAGCCATTTTATGATAAAATTTTTCTTCTGAGAAAAGAGGTCAGCCATGAAAATTCTGACTGCCAGCCAGATGAGAGAAATAGACCGGCAGGCGATAGAAGACCTGGGAATTCCTGGCCTGGTTTTAATGGAAAACGCCGGGCGGGAAGTGGCCAGCCTTCTCTCAAATGAGCTCAAGATTGGCCCGGGCTGCCCGGTTTTGGTCATCGCCGGAAAAGGCAATAACGGCGGAGACGGCCTGGTGGCTGCCCGCCATCTCTTTAACGTTGGAGTTGACTGTGAAGTCTTGCTGGTTGGCCGGGAAGAAGAAGTCAAGGGCGAGGCCCTGGTCAATCTCAAAATTGCTAAAAACACCGGGATAAAAATCAAAGCTGTCACTAGCCCTGCTCTCTGGACCAAATACCGGCCTCTTTTAAAGGAAACCCCGGTCATTATTGATGCCCTGTTTGGCACCGGGCTGTCCAGCCCTCTCTCCGGGCTGTATGCTCAGATTATTAACGACCTTAATAACTCTGGAGATTTGATTGTGGCGGTGGATATTCCGTCCGGGCTATCGGCTGACAGTTTTGAACTTATCGGCCCGGCAGTTAAAGCTGATTTTACAGTGACCATGGCTGCGCCCAAGATTGCGCATATTTTCCCGCCAGCTGAAGATTATACTGGCGAACTCTATGTGGCTGATATCAGCGTTCCACCTTTTCTTTTCAACCGCCCGGATTTTTCAATGGAGCTGGTTGAAATTGATTCCCTCCAGCCATATTTTCAACCACGGGAGAAAGACACTCATAAAGGCAGCTATGGCCATTTACTGGTTCTGGCTGGCTCTTATGGCAAAACCGGAGCCGCGGCTATGGCCGGAAAGGCCGCCCTGAAAATGGGGGCTGGCCTGGTAACTGTAGCCACGGCTGACAGTTGCCTGCCGGCTATCGCTAAAACCAGGCCGGAATTGATGACTGAGCCCCTGCCCGAAACCAGTGCCCGGACTATTTCTGAGCGGGCCTTAAGCCGGGTGCTGGAGCTTCTGGAGGGCAAGGATGCTTTGCTCCTGGGACCCGGTCTTTCCACTCATCCTGAGACTTCTTCTTTGGTCTTAAACTTATTAGAACGGATAAAAAAGACCAAACTGCCGGTTATTATTGATGCCGACGGGCTTAATATCATCTCCTCCAGGCGGGAAAGTCTATCGTCTCTACCGGCTAAGACAGTTTTAACTCCTCATCCTGGAGAATTTTCCAGGCTGTCTGGAATTCCAACTGCCGAAGCCCTCCGCCGCCGGCTGGAAGTTGTACCTGAGTTTGCCGCCAAATACCATCTGCATCTGGTTTTTAAAGGCTACAAATCTCTGATTGTCTCTCCCGCCAGAAGAGTCATGGTTAATCCAACCGGGAATCCGGGCATGGCCTCAGGCGGAAGCGGCGATGTCCTCTCCGGTTTTATCGCTTCTGAAGTCATGCAGACTAAGGATCTTACCCAGGCGGTGGTCAATGCCGTCTTTGTTCATGGGCTGAGCGGGGATTTAGCCGCGGATAAGATAGGGGAGAGGCCTCTCCTGGCCACCGATTTAATTCGCTATCTGCCTTCAGCCATTTCCTTAGTGGCCCGGGGTGGAGAGGATAATGAAGGCTGACGGCTCTGATTTGATTTTTACCACCGGTTCGCCAGAAGAGACCTTCGACCTGGCCAAAAAGCTCGGTCAAAGCCTCGACGGAGATGAAGTCATCCTGCTCATTGGCGAGCTCGGGGCGGGTAAGACCCTGATAGTCAGCGGGCTGGCTGCCGGTCTGGGGGTCAGCGATGAAACTTATGTCTGCAGCCCGTCCTTCACTCTGCTTAACATTTATGAGGGCCGGGTGCCTGTCTATCATCTGGATCTTTACCGGCTGGGAGAAGCTCAAGAAATTGCCGACCTTGGTCTGGAGGATTTATTGGGCAGCGGGGTGGTGGCTATTGAGTGGGCAGAAAAATTACCTTTTGAAATCAAAGGGGTTAAGGTCATCAAGATTTTTATCGAAGTCATTGGCGACAAGGAGCGGCGGATAAAATTTTCTGGCCTGGAGCCCGGGACTGGCTTTTTCCCCAGCCAGAATAATAACAGAAAAAGAAGAGCCGGGAAGGAAGGACGGAAAGAGACTGATTAAATTGCTTGAATCAGGGTGCACCTGTTTCTTGAATATACCTGGATATATTAGACTGAGGAGCAGGCAACTTTTCAACTGAAAGGATGGGTATCATGTTAGATCTTAAATCAATGATTGTTGATGTTCCGGATTTCCCGAAGAAGGGAGTAATCTTTAAGGATTTGACACCGGTCATTCAGGACCGGCGAGCTTTCAATCAGACGATTGACGATCTGGCGGCCATCGCCAGAGAATACTCGCCTGACAGGATAGCGGCCATTGAATCGCGAGGTTTCATTTTCGGCGCGGCCCTGGCCCGGGAGCTAAGGCTTGGTTTCAGCTTGATCAGGAAAAAAGGCAAGCTCCCCCGGAAATCCCTGACTATTCTGGCTCCGAATGAATATGCCGTCGAGTATTTCGAAGCTCATGTGGACAGCGTGGGCCAGGGCGAAAAGGTTATCATTATTGATGATTTAATTGCCACCGGTTCTTCCGGCCTCAGCGCGATTGAACTGGTTGAACAGCTCGGCGGGAAAGTGGCCGCTTTCGAAGCGGTGGTTGAGCTGACCTCACTGGAGGGTTCGAGCCGGATGGCGGCGGCTCACCCTGAAGTTCCAATTTATAGCCTGATTAAATTTTAAATTTTGTCAGTCTATTGCTGCCCAGCGGGCAAAAATTACTTTATCCAGCCAGTAGAACTGATTATAACCACGATGACTCGAAAGGAGGCGGGAGAATGAAGTCCTGGTTAGCAAAAACCTTTAAGCTCAGTGAAAACCGAACTGACTTCCGAACAGAATTCCTTGGTGGCCTGACCACCTTTATGACTATGTCCTATATCATTTTTGTCCAGCCGGCTATTCTGGGAGGAACCGGGATGAATACCGGGGCGGTTATGGTGGCTACCTGCTTGGCCAGTGCCTTGGCCACCTTGCTAACCGGGCTACTGTCGAATTATCCCATCGCTCAGGCCCCGGCCATGGGTCACAATGTTTTTTTTGCAGTCACCGTCTGCGGTCTGATGGGCTATTCCTGGCAGGTAGCTCTCGGGGCTAATTTTATTTCCGGTTGTATTTTTACTCTCTTAGCGCTGCTGGGTGTGGCGGGCAAGCTGGTGGATATCGTGCCCGAGTCTTTGAAGCAGGCTATAGCTGCCGGCATCGGGTTGTTGATTGGCCTGGTCGGATTGGAATATGCCGGGATCGTGGTTGCCACTCCCGGGGTACTGGTCGGGCTTGGCCGGTTGGGCAGCCGGCCGGTTCTGGTTTCTCTCTTCGGACTGGTGGTCATAGCTATTCTCCTGACCAGGAGAATCCCGGGAGCTTTACTCTGGGGGATTTTATCTTCAGCCCTGTTAGGTCTGGTTCTGGGAGTGGTTAAATTCCAGGGCCTGTTTTCGGCTCCTCCTTCTCTCTCCCCGACAGTTTTTAAACTGGATATAGCCGGAGCCCTTAGAGGCGGGCTGATTCCAATTATTTTTGTCTTTTTCTTTCTTGACGTTTTTGATACGGTTGGGACGCTGGTCGGGGTCTGCAGCCCGGCTGGCTTCTTTAAGAATAAAAAACTTCCGCGGGCCAACGAGGCCATGCTGGCCGATGCTATTGGTTCCGTCACTGGAACCCTGCTCGGGACTTCGACGGTCAGCAGTTATGTGGAAAGTTCAACCGGGATTGCCCAGGGAGCTCGCACCGGTCTGGCCAACGTTTTTACCTCTCTTTTCTTTTTGGCTGCTTTGTTCTTAAACCCCTTAGCTGAAATGATTGGCGGCAGCTATGTGGATAATGGCCAGGTTCTGCGGCCGGTCGTTGCCCCGGCTCTGATTATTGTCGGTTTCATGATGATCAAGACTGTGGCCCGGATAGACTGGGAAGATATCACTGAAGCTATTCCCGCCTTTTTGACCTTGGTGGTCACCCCGCTCACCGTCAGTATCACCGACGGCCTGGCTTTTGGCTTTATCAGCTACTCGCTCCTTAAGATTTTTAAGGGACAAGGCCGAAAAGTTCACTGGCTGGTTTATCTCATCGCTGTGTTGCTCTTAGCTCGCTATTTTCTGGATTAGGTTGAAAAAATAAGCTGACTGAATATCATACTGGTTAATGGCTGGATTAAAGGTTAGTTTTGAATTTAAATATAAATTGACCATCCTTAGACCGGAAGAAACTGGCCGGTTTTGGAAAGGAAGAAACCAATGAAACCAAGAAACCTCTGGAAGGGCCTAATCCCTACTATTTTAGTAGTATTTATGGCCAGCTGTTTGACCCAGGTCAGACCGGCTAAAGACTCGGGCCTGACTGCCAGTCAGCAAAAATGGATAGAAAAGACCATGCGAAAAATGAGCTTGGAAGAAAAGATCGGCCAGCTGGTGGTCGCCCGTTATCATGGGGAGTTTTATAACCGCCAGGATGAAGATTTCAAGCAGCTGGAAAACCTGGTCCGTGATTATCACTTAGGCGGGCTGATCCTCTTTGGGGGAGAACCATTAGAGACGGCCTATTTTACCAATCATTTCCAGCAACTGGCCAAGGTTCCGCTCCTTATTGCTTCTGACCTGGAAAGGGGAACGGGCAATCAGGTGACCGGGGCGACTCTGTTTCCGCCGCTTATGGCTCTGGGCGCCACCGGTTCAGAACAACTGGCCTATGAAATGGGCCGCATTACCGCTATCGAGGGCCGGGCTCTGGGTATTCATATGACTTATGCCCCAGTGGTGGATGTCAATGTTAACCCGGATAATCCGATTATTAACGTCAGATCAGCCGGCGAAGACCCGGAGCAGGTAGCCCGTCTGACCGGAGCTTTTATTCGCGGCTGCCAGTCAAAGGGAATGATAGCCACCGCCAAACATTTTCCCGGTCATGGTGATACTGACCAGGATTCGCATAGCCTGCTGCCGGTCATCAAAGCCGATGCCGAGCGGCTGGAAAAAGTTGAGCTTTATCCATTTCAAAAGGCCATAGAGCAGGGAGTCGAAGCCATCATGACTGCCCACCTCTATGTGCCTGCCCTTGAACCTGAACAGGGTCTTCCGGCCACTTTATCGCCGCGGATTCTGACTGATTTGCTCAGGAACAAGATGGGTTTTAAAGGTCTCATTGTTACCGATGCTATCGAGATGGCTGGCATTATGCGTTATTTTTCTCAGGAAGAAGCCTCTCTCCGGGCTTTAAAATCTGGAGTTGACCTTCTTCTTCTCCCACCCGAGCCGGTTAAAGTCATTAACTACCTGAAACAGGCTGTGGGGGAAGGCGATTTGCCCTTGAGCCGGGTGGAAGAATCGGTCCGGCGGGTGCTGGCGGCTAAAGCCAGGCTGGGACTCAACCGCAGCTCGCAGGTTCCACTTGACGATTTGCCGCTGATTCTTGGCCGGCCAGAGTTTAAAGAAACTGCCTGGAAGACTTTTGAGTCAGCCATTACTTTAGTTAAAAATGAGAATAATCTTCTGCCAGTCTGGCCTGGAAAGAAAATGGTTATTCTTTCTTTAAGCAGTGATCCCGGTGATTTTTACGCCGGCAGAAGGTTAGCTGCTGCTCTGACTGAAAGGTTTCCTGCTGCTCAGACATTTTACGCTGACGGGGACACCGGGCAGGAAAAATTAGAAGAGGCTTTAACTGCTTCGCTTCAGGCTGAGGTGGTCATAGCTGCTCTCTTTTCCAGCCTCCAGGCCGGTAAGGGGAGTGTTGATCTGGTGCCGGCCCAGATTGAGCTTCTGCGGAAAATCAAGGAAGCCGGCCGGCCGGTGGTAGCTCTGTCTTTTGGCAGCCCTTATTTTATCCGCCATTTGCCTCAAGTTGAGGCTTATCTCTGTCTTTATCGCAATACGCCTGAGACCCAGGAACTGGCGGCTATGGCTCTTGGCGGAGAAATCCGCCTTTCGGGCCGGCTGCCTGTTTCTATCCCTGGCCTTTACCAGCGGGGAGAAGGACTTGACCTGGAAAAGATAAATAAACAGGAGGAAAGATGAAATATAAAAATTTTGGCCAGACCGGACTGAAAATATCAGAATTATGTTTTGGAACAATGTCTTTTGGAGCTGAAGCCGATGAGAAGACTTCAGCTGAAATGCTGGCTGTCTGCCGGGATGAGGGCCTTAATATTTTTGATTGTGCTGACCTCTATGCCCGGGGCCAGGCAGAAGAAATACTGGGCCGGCTGATTAAAGATTGCCGCCAGGAAGTCATCCTGACCAGCAAAGTTTATTTCCCGACCGGGCCTGATCAAAATGCCATGGGAGCCAACCGGCGCCATATCATGTATGCCATCGAAGGCAGTCTCCGGCGGCTGCAAACAGATCGCCTTGATATCTATTTTATTCACCGTTTCGATGATATCACCCCGCTCGAAGAGACTCTCCGGGCTCTTGATGACTTAGTCCATCAGGGAAAAGTTGTCTATTTAGGTTTGAGCAATATGGCCGCCTGGCAGATAGAAAAAGCCATCGGGATTTCAGCCCTTTACAGCCTGGCTCCGGTCGCCTGTATTCAACCGATGTATAATCTGGTCAAGCGTCAGGCCGAAGTGGAAATTTTTCCTCTGGCTGAAGCTGAAAAACTCGGTGTCCTGCCCTATAGCCCGCTGGCTGGGGGCTTACTGTCCGGTAAATACGGAAAAAATAAGCAGCCTGCTTCTGGCCGCCTGGTCGAAAATAAAATCTATAAAACGAGATACCAGGATGATCAGGCCTTCGAGGTGGCTGACAGGTTTACAGAATTTGCCCGGGAGCATGGTTATAATCCGGTCAGCCTGGCGGTGGCCTGGGTGGGCAGTCATCCGGCGGTTAGCGCTCCGATTATTGGAGCCAGAAATGTCAACCAGCTGAAGGATATCTTAGCTGCCACGGAAATAAATATGACCCCGGAACTCCGCCAGCAAATCTCAAACTTATCTCCAGAACCGGCTCCAGCTACTGACCGCAGCGAAGAAAAGACTGACGTTCATTTTCCAATTAGAAAATAAACATCTATTTTTTTGTTTTCTGCTTTTGATTTCTACTTTCTGACCCTGGCTTCCGCCCAGTCGGCCAGGTCGGAACGCGGTCCGTCTCCGCCATCTTCGGTTACCAGGCGGAGTTCCCTGACTCCGCTGATTTTGATTCTGACCTTTCTGGCTGGAGTCCCGCCCTTAACCAGCCCGCTTTTCCAGAGAAGCTTAGTATCGCCAAAGATTTTAAATTCAACTGAGCCTCGGCCACCGGAGGCGGCATCCAGTCCGACTTCGCTTTCAAAGGTTTTGAATATTCCGCCCAGGTCGAAGACGGCTTCTGACCTGGCGTTAGTTCCAATTCCAGAGCGGTAAGTCCGGTCACCAATTTTAAGCGGGGTTCCGGCCGCGGAGCGGTTCATTCTCGGAGAACCCCAGTCTGAGACCAGATCTTCAGGTTCAAGATCAGATAAATAGACCTCAGCCGGCAGGGCAGCCGACAGCCTCAATTGCAGTGAAGCAGCTTTCTCGCTGACCGAACCATCCAGCCAGGCTCCCTTGACCTCAACCAGATAGTCCTCATCCGGATTGAGCCCGCTCAACTCGCCGCAGTTAACCGGTGTATAAAGATAAGGCTGACCATTAAGATAAATAAAATAACCGGCATTAAGGTAATAAAGCGGCTGCCAGTCAAGCCTGACTTTCTTCAAGCTCTTGATTTCTGCCCTGAGTCCGGCCGGAGTCCTGGCCGGATAATTGTAAACATCACCCGCTTCAAAGTAGACTTCCCACGAAACAGTGTCATTTGACTGGCTGCTGAGAGTTACCGTTGCCCAGCCGTCATGATTTTCTAAACTGAAATTATAGCCGGGGGCTTCGACTCTTTTTATTCTCAGATAGCGTTCGTTCCGGGGGAAGGCGAACCTCAATTCGTAGGGATCGCCCTTAATCACCCGGCTCTGGCCCCGCATCACCCTGTTTTCCGGTTCATAGGCGAGTGACTCCAGCTCTACCCAGCCCTGGGTGATATGACGGGAAGTTGAAATGAGCTGGGGCTGGCCATTGTCTTTGACTAAGGTTAAAACCCTTACTCCGGCTGGCGGGATGGTCACATAGAGGCCCTTCTCTACGCAGCCTAAATATTCTTTATTCCAGAAATCATAAATATGATAACGGGAGTTATCTTCGAGGCCGAGGTCGGTCCATTTGACTTCCAGGCTCTGACTTTGTGTCTGATCATAGTTGAAGCAGCCGACCACATCATATTGACGGCCGAGGTGATTGATTTTGAGGTCCCAGATTTTTTTAAAACGACTGGACGGGAATAAATCAAGCGGTCTGATATCCACCGCCGGATAGACCCGCTTGAGGATTTCCACCCGGTCAGCCGGTAAATCATACATCCGGTCAGAAGCCATCAAAGCCTGTCCGGTCAAGCCCTGCAGGCTGGCCCAGGCTCTGGCCATGTCCTGGGTTAGTGGATAACGGACCAGCATCACATCCGGGTCGCAGTACCAGACGATATTGTGAAGGAAATAGTACTTCATGGTAGCTTCAACCGCCACCTGGAATCCTTCCCAGGCTGGAACAATATCCCCGCCAGTCCTGGAGCCATTAAAAATACCGGCTCCTTCCAGGGGCGTTCCCCAGCAGCCAAGAAGAAAACGGTTGGGGCCGATAGCCTGCCTGATAGTTTCCAGTGTCCGCCGGTAAAGCTGTTCGGGGTCGCCGGGAGAAGCCATGAACTCCTGCCTTTGACGGTACTCGTCAACGACAATCGGCTGGCCATCAATTTTAAAATACTCAAAGCCCCAGACAGCCGAAAGTTTGGTGAAAAGCTGGTTCAGGTAGCTCAAAGTTTCGGGCTTGGAGGGATCAAGCAAAAATTTACCTTCCCAGGTGGAGGAAGCGGACTGACCGTCCGGGGTCAACAGGAAAGCCCGGCTGGCTTTAACCACTTCTTCATTGCTCTGGCCGTAAGGGGCCAGCCACAGGCCTGGAACCAGTCCCTGATCTTTGATAAATCTGGCTAAGCCGTCCAGCCCTTTGGAGAAACGCTGGTTGACGTTTGACCAGTCACGATAATCAACCGGACTACCCAAGCCGCGACCCTGCCAGCCATCATCAAGTTGACAGTACTCGAGGCCATAATCTTTAAGATTTTTAGCCAGCCAGACGGCATTTTTTTCGACTTCTTCCTGGTTAACTTCCCCGTAATAATAATACCAGGTACACCAGCCCGAAGGTGGCAGCGAGAAAATACTTTTATCGAGAAGCCGGTAAAATTTTATTCCGAGCTTGGTTTTGAAATAATCACTTATTTCCTGCCCGTTGTTGAGAACAATTCTATCTTCGGCCGGATAAAAAGTACCATCGGCCAGCGGTGTCTTTATTTCGCCCAGGGTCATGGCCAGGACTTCTTTATTGGTCCCGTCAGCAATTCGGGCCGGCAGCCGGTCTGGAATTTTAGTAGCAACTTGAGTCCCGCCGGCCGGGACCGGTTGTTTCTTTCCGCCGCAGCTCAGGCTTAACCAGCTGGATAGAAGAAGAACAAAAAACAACAACCAGCTGACGTTTTTTCTAGGCTCGGGCCGGGACAAATAGCTTTTCATCACGAACTCCTGAATCTTTTAGTATGTCTAAGATTATAGCTTATAGCATAAGAAGGGAAGAAAAAGGAAATTAATCTGAAACCAGACAGAAGCCGGGAGCCGGATCAATCAGGCATGGCCAGATCAAGAATGGCACAGGAGCCCATGGCTGGATCGTCTTTTTCTCTAAGCGAAAGGAACAAGCTGTCCGGGCTCGGCTCCAGCCAGCCCTGGAATCCTGTCTGGCCATTGATAATTATTTTTACTGGTTGAGTTAAATCAATTAGAGTTTCGTCCAGGTAAAGTCTCAGGCCTTTAATATTTTTGGTGACCAGGTTGATGTCATTATGCTTGACCTCAGCCTCAACTTCGGCTGGCAGGCTTTCGTAATCGGTGACTTTGATCCAGTAACTTTGTAGATACGGGGGATCGGTCAGGATCATTTTGATCCTGGCCGGAAAGGGATTACGGACACTCCGGTCAAAAATGCCGGTAATCAGGTGGATAATATCGGCCGGGTCAATGTTATGTTTTTTTTCCTTGAAAGTTTTAAAATAGACTTCAATATCATTCTTTTTCAAATAGTCATAAGCCTTTTTATCCCCTTCTGGAGTAATATTGTCATCGGCCAGGCCATGGGTCATCAAAACTTCACTGTTCAATAAATTGCCCAGTTTGCTCAAATCTGAATTGAGATCAAAGTTGTTTGGCTTTAACATCGGGAAACCCATATTTTCGGCCAGGGCCGCCAAGCGGTCAGGAAAAGAAGTCGCATAATAAATTGTTCCTATCCCGCCATTGGAACTGCCGGCTAAATAGATCCGGTTGGTATCCAGACTGTAAGAATTGAACACCTGCCGCCAGGTCCTTTTGACCGCTGTTTCTACCTCTTTATCCCACCAGCGGCCGAAAGCCTGAGGAACAAGAAGAATATACCTGGAGAGATGGTTGTCCAGTTTAAGGGCGCTATAAAAAGAAAGGAGCGACAGATCCCCCCGCCCTTCTCCCATGCCGAGATAGATAATCAGCGGAAAATTTTCGGCCGGATCATAATCATCCGGGAGATAAAGATAATAGGGCCTCTTCCGGTCTTCATCTGAATCGGACAAAAAGAATTTAAAGAAGCCATTTTGCCTCTGGCCATCAGGTTTTAAGAAACTAACCAGATGGCGCAGCTTTTCTACCGGGAGATTTTTGAGTTCAGGCGGTATTTCCTGGCCAGAATTATAAAACCAGTCTCTGAGGGTGGAGTAAAGCTGGCGGTCTTCATCAGCCAGAACATAATTGCTTTTATGGAGGAAAGCCTGAGCCCGGTCCTTCAGATAGCTGTCTGAGCTGGTCAGCAGCTCCTGCATGGGGCCACTATCTCCGCCATAGAGATAGAGGGCTTTGGCCAGGTTAAACCTGACTTCCGGCTTTTTGGTCTTGAGGTAAGGTTTAAGATTAAGGCCGGGTGGCAGGCCTCTCAGAGCGCAGGCCGAAGCAGCCAGAATTTCAAGCTCGGTGTCTTTTGATTCGAGCAGCTCCTGAACAAGGTCGGTCGAGATGGGCAGGTTGTTATCAGTTAAAGCCGCTTTAAGCACCGCCACTTTGATTTCCGGGTCTTTATAGAGTTCGGTTAATTGATTTTTCTGAACACCGGCCAGGAGGAGGCTGAACTTTTCTTCCCGGTTCTGGCCAGCGGCTGAATAGTGGACGGTGTACTCCAGCTTATCGGGAACCCCCAGTTGCTTATTTATCAGATAAATGATCAGGCCGGCCGGATGGAGGCCGGTAAAGTAGTAAAGATCATAGGGCGGCCGGCTCGTTTCACCCAGAAAATTGACCTTAACTCCGGCTTCTCCCTCAACCTCATAGACCTGGCCGTTTTCCAGCTGGCCTTCTGGCAGTTCGAAGATTTGAGATATGGAATTATTAACGAAAGAAAACGATTGAATAAAATTATATGAGCCGTCAAGGATTTTTCCCCGGTCATTAGTGGAAAAATTCCAGATATAAACCGGGCTGGCCTGCTCATAGGGGAGAAGAATATTTCTGGCTTCCTCCTGGCCCAGGATTGCTTCCAGCTCCTTTTTTCCATAAATGTCTTTACTCTTCAGGTTGTACTGAGTAACAAGATTTGTCCTGTCTCCCTCCCGGCTGGTAACGGCTGTCTTGACCAGCCAGACCAGACTCACTCTGAATTTAGCAGCCGGATTGTCCACTAAGGTTATCTGAAAATCAAGGTTCTGTAAGTAGGTCATAACTTGACCTGGTTCAAGATTGTAGCGAATGGAAACTGGCCCGGAAGAGGCGGTCTCTTGCCCCCGGGCCAGGGCGGAATTGCCCATAGCGATAAAAAATACCAGCCCCAGGAGGAAGGCCAGCTTGATCTGCAGAGAAAGGTAGAATTTTAGGTAAGGATAGAATTTTGATCTTTTTCTTCTGATGGCCACCATATCCAGCCTTTCAGAGCCTTGGATGAAGGGTAAAGCTAAATGCAATCTATAAAGTCTGGCTCAAAAGAACTTCTAAATTTCTGCCAAGATAATTGTGACGAGAATTCTTCCAAATTCTTCCTGACCGACCGGTTAAAAAACTGTGGTTGACGCCATGTTGAGCCTTTTATAGGATAGGGAAGAACTTTATAAGATCTGGAGATGGTGATGAAACCAAAACCTTGCCTCGGGAACTTAGCCGTCCTGGTTTTGAGCCTGGGTTTACTGGCGATGGCCTGTCAGCGGCCGGAAGAACCGCCTATCTCGGACGAAAAAGTCGGTGAAATAACAGATGAGGGTCAGGTCATGCCAGTTAATCAAACCGTTTCTCCTTATGGCTCATACCTGCCGTTGCCGTCTCTGAGGCCTCAGGCGCTGGCCATTTCTCCCGATGGCCGGCTGGTGGCGGTCTCTGGCAAAACCAGTGAGCTGGTTATCATTGATCCGGACGATTTAAAAATCAGGCAAAAAGTAAATTTACCGGCAGAAGAGCAAACTGAACCTCCGGCGGGAGTGACCTCGGCCAATATACCTGAACCTGATAAAAGGGGTCAGCTGAGCTATAATGGCCTGATTTTCTCTCCTGATGGACGTTATATTTATCTCAGCAATGTTAACGGAAGTATCAAGGTTTTTTCGGTTGACCAGAATGGCCTGGTCAAGCCATTTAAGACTATCATTCTGCCACCGGCCGGTGCTCCCGGAAGGAAAGAAGAAATTCCAGCTGGCTTGGCTCTCAGTCAGGACGGCCAGAAGCTCTATGTTGGCGGCAATCTATCCAATACCCTGCTTGAAATTGAGGCTGAAAGCGGCCAAACTTTAAGGCAGATGCCGGTTGGTGTGGCTCCTTATGAGGTTGTTCTCCTCGGGCCAAAAGCTTATGTCAGCAACTGGGGCGGCGGGCGCCCTGGCCCGGGAGATACGGTTGGCCCGGCCGGCCGCGGGACTGCGGTTAAGGTTGATCAGGAAAAATTCGTTGCCTGTGAAGGTTCAGTTTCTGTCATTGATCTGACCTCCGGTCAGATGGTCAAAGAAATCATAACCGGATTACATGCTTCTGATCTGGCCCTGTCTCCTGACCGGAAATATTTAGTCTGTGCCAATGCTGCTGCTGATAACCTGAGTGTCATAGATACGGCCAGGGATCAGGTGGTTGAGACCATCTGGGTTAAAAGAAGCCCGGCTGATTTATTCGGGGCTTCACCCAACGCCCTCTGCTTTTCGCCTGATGGCCGGCGGCTCTATGTTGCCAATGGCACCCAGAATGCAGTGGCGGTGGTTGATTTTAGACCGGGGAAGAAAAAATCCAGCCTGGCTGGCCTGATTCCCGCTGGCTGGTTTCCTGGGGCCGTAGCCTGGGACAAACAGCGCGGTCAGCTCTGGGTAGCCAATATTAAAGGGCTGGCTGACCGCCCGCAGACCGATGAAAAGACCGGGATGACCGGGTTTAACAGCCACCAGTACACTGGTTCAGTCTCAGTTTTTAAACCGCCAGCCAAAAAACAATTAAAGTCATTGACTTCACGGGTTCTGGCCGGTCTTCACCGGGAAAGAATCAAAGAGGCTTTAAAAAAACCGCGGACCGGAGAGAGACCGGTGCCGGTACCGGAAAGAGTTGGCGAACCTTCTTTAATTAAACACGTGGTTTATATCATTAAAGAAAACAGAAGCTATGATCAGATTCTGGGCGATGTCGGAGAAGGCAACGGCAATCCTTCCCTGTGCCTCTTCGGTGAAGAGGTTACGCCCAATCAGCATAAATTGGTCAGGGAATTTGTTCTGCTGGACAATACCTACTGCAGCGGAATTCTAAGTGCCGACGGGCACCAGTGGTCAACGACGGCCTTCGGGACTGATTATCTCGAAAAATCTTTTGCCGGCTGGCCACGCAGTTACCCTGATGGCATGGGAGAAGATGAAGTTGACGCCTTAGCCTATGCCCCGACCGGTTTTATCTGGGATAATGGCCGGAGGCACGGGCTGACCATCTGGAATTTTGGTGAATTTACCGGACCGGACTGTGGCTGGAAAGATCCGGCCCGGGCCGGGGCGCCCGGCTGGAAGGATTTCTGGGAAGAATACCTCTACGAAAAAGGGGAAGTGGTCATAGGCAGTAAACCCAGCCTGCCCTCGATTGAAGCCTTTACCTCCCGTGATTATGTCGGCTGGAACCTGGACGTGCCCGATGTCTGGAGAGCCAGATATATCAAAAACCAGATAAAGAAATGGGAGGAAAAAGGCGAAATGCCGTCGCTCGTCCTTGTTTGCCTGCCAGGAGACCATACCAGCGGGACCAGGGCTGGCTGGCCGACGCCCAGAGCGGCCGTGGCTGATAATGATCTGGCTTTCGGTCAGATTGTTGAGGCTTTAAGCCACAGCAGTTTCTGGCGCGAAATGGTTATTATGGCCATTGAAGACGACCCTCAAAATGGCTTTGATCATGTCAGTGGTTACCGGACGACGGCTTATTTAGCCGGCCCCTATGTCAAAAGAGGAGAAGTTATTAAGACCAATTACAATACCACCAGCCTCCTCCGGACAATTGAACAGATTCTCGGCCTGCCGCCGATGAATCAGTTTGATGCGGCGGCCAGTCCAATGTTTGACTGCTTTACCAGCCAGGCTGATTTCCGGCCGTTTATGCCTGTAGCCAACCGGGTTCCGCTGGATGAGCTCAATCCCCGGCCGGAGGACATCCAGAATCAACTGCTTAAAAAAAATGCCCTGGTTTCTGCCCTGTTAAATTTCAAAATAATAGATGCTTGTCCGGAAACTGTCCTGAATAAAATCATCTGGCATTCAGTCAAGGGGCCTGATCTTCCTTATCCGGATTGGGCAGTGAGCTTGGAACAGGCAGATGATGACTGAAAAGGGGAGAGGCGCGGCCAACTTGGACAACCTGAATTGACGGATTTTGGTGGCAATCAAGCTCAAAATAGTTTAAGATTAAATCAACTGGAAGAAAAATAGCTTCAGGCCAGCCTGAGGAAGAGGGAGGGCAGTATGAAAAAAATCTTGACTCTGGCTCTGGCCAATTTTTTAATCCTGGCTCTGGCGGGTGGTCTGGCCGGGATGACAGTTGGCCTTAAAAGCGGGTTTAATCTGACCAGCCTCAAGGTCAGTCCGGCCATGCCTGATTTGCCTCAGTTTAAGAACCGCTTCAGCTTTACGGGCGGGATCTTTGTTTCGTTTGATGTGGGGCCTTTAGCTATCCAGCCAGAAATTCTCTATGCGCCTTATGGAACGAAATTTGATCTTTATCTTGATGATCTCCCTTACCGGGCCCGGTACCAGTTTGATTATCTCGAAGGACTTCTCCTTCTGAAATGGAAGGTGGTTAAAATCGGGCCGGTGAAGCCGGTCATTCTGGCTGGTCCTTCTTTTGGCTTTCTGACCAGAGCTAAAGCTATTCTCAACCCGGCGGCCGGCGGTCAGGGCGAATCAATTGATCTAAAAGATATGTACAAAAAAACCGAAATCGGCCTGACCATGGGGGCCGGAATAGAAACTAAAATCAAGAAGTTTAAATTATCAGTCGAAGGCCGTTATCATCTTGGGTTGACCAATATTGCCACCTCAAGCTTTGAAGGTGAATCCATAAAAAACAAAGGCCTGGCTGTTCTATTAGGTTTAGGCTTTTGACCTGTTGGCTTATAACCAAGCCACGGACATCTTCAAATCATCACCGGCAGGAAAGGACAGGAAAGAAAAATCGCTTCAGTAGATGGGAACTGGGGTGAGTGAGGGGAATCGAACCCCCAACCACTGGATCCACAGTCCAGTGCTCTAACCGTTGAGCTACACTCACCACCGGAAGGATTAGAATTTTCTCATCAAACAAGAAAGTTGTCAATAAGCAGGAGTTAAGATCGACCGTTCCTGGCTTTTAACTTTGACCGTATTAATTTAGCTTTATTCTTTTTGTTCTTCAATCAGGTCAAGGACTTCTTCCGAATCACGCCATTTTTCTCTTACTCTGACGCTTAACTCGAGGAAGACCCGGCTTTCCAGAATGTCTTCTATCTCTTTTCGAGCCTGGGTGCCGATGGTCTTGATCATTCCGCCCTGGCGCCCGATAATAATACCCTTGTGATTTTCCCTTTCGACCAGGATATCGGCTTTGATCCTGGTCAGGGGCTGACCAGCGGAAGAGCTGGTTCTCGAACCCTCTTCCCCCTCTGGAGAGCTGTCCGCCGCCTGAGGCCGCTCAATCGAGCGGATGACCACCGCGGTGGTATAGGGCAATTCTTCTTCCACCAGATTCAAAATTTTCTCTCTGATTATTTCTGACAGCAGGAATCTTTCTGATTGATCGGTTATCTCTTCATCCGAGTATATTTTTTCAGCTTGCGGTAAATAGTCATAGATTAAGTTTTCCAGGAGGTCGAGATTATCTCCCTTAAGAGCCGAGATGGGAATTATTTCCCGAAAAGAGAAAAGATCTTTGTATTTATCAATGACCGGCAATAGTCTATCCTTTTTGACCAGGTCGATCTTGTTGATCAACAGAAAAACCGGCGTCTTAACCTTTTTCAAGATTTCGAGGACATATCGGTCGCCCTGGCCAAATTTTTTATTGGCTTCGATCAGGAGCAGAATGAGATCAGCTGTTTCCAGCGAAGAATAGACATAATTCATCATTCTTCTGTTCATCAGATGCAAAGGCTTGTGAATACCGGGATTATCAACAAAAATAATCTGACCCCGGCTGGTAGTCTTAATCCCCAGCAAACTGATTCTGGTGGTCTGAGGCTTATTGGAGACGATGGCAATTTTCTGGCCGATCAGGGTATTAAGCAGGGTTGATTTGCCGCTATTTGGTCTTCCAACCAAAGCTACATAACCGGTCCGAAACTGGCTCTTTTTCTCTTTTTTTCTGGCTGGCATGCCTGTTTACTCCTTCTGATCAGTTCCGTTTTGAGGCCCGGAGGGATTTCTGGTCAGCCGGACTTTTTTAATACTTTTGTCATCAACTTCCAGGACTTCAAAATTGAATTCGCCTATTTTCACTTTTTCTCCAGGCCGGGGCAGCCGCCCCAGACATTGATTAAGCAGGCCGTTGACGGTCAGATAATTGTCTTCAGCCAGGTCTGTCTTCAGGATCTCTTCCAGGTCTTCTATTTCAGTTTCCCCCCGGACGAGATAGGAGTCAGGCTTCTCAACGATAATCTGTGGTTCTTCAATATCATATTCATCCTGGATATCTCCGACAATCTCCTCCAGGAGATCTTCCATCGTTACCAGGCCGGCTACTCCGCCGTATTCATCAACGACCATGGCCATTTTTTGCCTGATCTTTTTAAATTCTTTGAGCAGCTCTTTGACCTGCATCGTTTCCGGTACAAACATCACCGGTCTGACCAGAAAATCAATCTGGTGGCCGGCCTCCTGTTCATCAGTATATTCCAGCAGATCCTTGGCTATCACCATGCCTTCGATATTATCAAGACGCTCTTTATAGACAGGAATTCTGGAATATTTTTCCCGGACGATCAGCTCTTTTAACTGTTTGATAGTTGCTTCCCGCTTAATGGCTACAATTTTTGTCCGGGGGGTCATGATTTCCCGGACAGTCCGGTCTCCGAATTCGACCACTCCCCGCAGGAGTTCATTCTGATCTTTTTCAATGATGCCTTCTTCGGTGGCTTCATCAATGAAAGTGTCTATTTCCTGATCGGAAGTTTCATGGCTGCGATCAGCCGCCTGCCTCAGTTCTTCCTTTTTCAACCAAAAGCGAGGCAGGATCAGGGCCGGGGTCAGCAGCCAGATGAGACCGCGTAAGACCGGCAAAAAAATACCAAGGCCGTGTTCCTTAACCAGGTAAAAGGCCAGCCGTGGCCAATAATCAAAAAGAATCAAATAACCGGCGGCCAAGCCGAGAAAAAGCCACAAGGGCCAGAGACTGACTTTTGGCCAGAGAAGATAAACATAAACTATAAAAGCCAGAAAGAAAAACATCCGGGCATAATCAACGGCTATTTTCAGTTCATCATAGTGATCAAGGACTTTTTGTTTGGTTTCGGTCTTAACCTGGCCAAGCAAGCGGGAAAAACCGAGGCGGGAGTAATAGGAGACAATAATGTAAAAGAGAGACAGAAGAAAACAAAGCAAGCCGCTGAGAAGAAGGCCGGCCAGTTCCAGAGGAGGTAATCTCATCTGGCCACCTGCCTTTTGCCTGGTACTGGCTTATAATTTTTTAGCAGCTGGGACCTGACCTTTTCGTCTTCTTCTTCCAGACCAGCCCCATGTTCAAAGCCCAGCAGATGGAGATAACCATGAATAGCCAGGATCTCCAGCTCGCGGCTGAGTGAATGACCCTGTTGTTTGGCCTGACGGCTGGCGACTTGCGGACAGATAATGATATCGCCTAAATAATACTGGCCGTCCGGTCCCTGTTCATCCATGGTAAAACTCAGCACATCAGTTGGCTTATCCAGATGCCGGTATTTCCGGTTAAGCTGGCGCATAGTCTGCGGACCCACAAAACTGACAACTACCTCTGCCCGCTGCCTTTTATATTTCAGGCTTAACCTTTCCAGCAGGTCCTTAATTCTTTTTCGGGGTAGCGGTTTTTTCTTCAGCTGGTTTATTATTATGACCATTGTTTTTTTTCACTTCTTCTTTTTTATCTTTATCGGTTTTGTCAGCTTTTTTTTCAAAATCAAATCCCGGGTAGGTTGGCCGGGGATGATAAATAGCATGAAGAGTAGTCAGGTAAGAATTGGCCATGACCCGCAAATCCTTGAGGGAAAAACCGCATTCATCCAGCTGGCCATCCTGAAGGTGAGTATTGAAAATCTCGGTAATGACCCGTTTGAGGTTTTCTCTGGTTGGAGATTTAAGGCTTCTGGCGGCAGCCTCAACTGAATCGGCCAGCAGGATCAGGCCGGCTTCTTTGCTTTTTGGCAGAGGCCCTGGATAACGGAAATCCTCGGCCTCGATTTTATGCAGCTCAGGATCATATCTTTCTTTGGCTTTATGAAAGAAATAGCGGACAATTGAGGTCCCGTGGTGCTGGGCAATAATATCAACAATCCTCCTGGGCAATCTGAGCTTCCTGGCCATTTCCACTCCGTCCCGGACATGATTGATGATGACCAGGGTGCTGAGCGACGGAGTCAGCTCGCGGTGAATATCGTAACCAGGAGTCTGATTTTCGCTGAAGTATTCAGGCCGTTTCAGTTTGCCGAGATCATGGTAAAGCCCGGCAGCTCTGACCAGAACTGAATCTGCTTTGATGATTTCGGCTGCCTTTTCAGCCAGAGTAGCTACAATCAGAGAATGATGATAAGTGCCTGGCGCCTCCAGAGCTAAACGGCGGAAAATAGGCAGGTCGGAATTGCTGAGTTCAAACAGCTTGGATGGCGTCAGAAAGCCAAAAATACTTTCAAAGACCGGCATCAAAACATAAGCAATAGCGGCGCTGAGTAATCCGCCCACGAGGGCACTTACTATTTCTGTGCTTAAAAAGGAAAGATTCTCGAAGCTCTGTTTGATCAGATGGAAAATTAAGACCAGAATGATCTGGAAAGGAGCCAGGATCATCAACCCGGTTTTCAGGACGGAACTGCGGCTCTGCGGGAAAAAATACTTGAGGCCATAAATAATGGAGACTCCGCCCAGAAGAATGAAGATAATTAAGAAATAATCGCCGTTAAGCAGATAACCGGTAAGCAGGCTATTAATAACACAATAAACGACAGCTGTCTCGGCTGAAGCGGCCAGGGTAATGAGAAAAGCACCAAATTGCAGCGGGTAAGCAAAAACCAGGGCTTCTTTTTCCAGGGTAACGAGGGCCGCCGAAGAGCTTAAGGCTTCAGCCAGGAAGAGGCTGGCTTTGGTGACCAGAAAACTCAGAAAAAGGATCAAGCCCATCATGACTAAGATGGATAGTTTCTTTTCCGCTCTGGAAGCCGTCTGGATAACCAGCCAGATAAAATAGAAAAAGATAAAGTATAAAATAGCCAGGCCAGAGAAATTAAACAGCCAGTTAGGCCGCTGGCTGATTTCCTGGTTAATCAGCATAATTTGCTTGAGGCTTTCTGAGGTCACCTCATCGCCTTTTCTGATAATGACCTTGCCTTTTTTGATAGTATAAAAGACTGGTTCAACTGAATTTCTGACTTTGAGTTTTCTGGCTTCCGTTTCGGCCTGATCATAACTGATCGTCGGGGAGAGAAAGGCTGGCAGCCAGGATTGAAGAATAACCTTGGTTCGGGCCGGCAATTCCAGGGCTTCAATTTCAGACAGGAGTTGCTGTCTGGCTTGTTTCAGATCGATAATCTCTCCGGCTTTTAACAATCTTTCTTCTTGGCCTTTAATAACCAGGAGTCCGGTTTCCAACTCGCCATGGTTCATTAACTCCCGTGACAGGACAATCTCCTGGTTCAGGATAGAAGCCATGATCTGGGTGGAAAGATTTTCCAGCTCAACCGGGAATTTTAACTTGAGCAGCTGATCGAGTGCCTGTTGATCAAGGTCAATAGCCAGGTTTTCCGACAGGGAGGCCTGTAAATTCTGAACGGTACCAGGCACCTGACTGGCGGCTGCTGCCCGTCCGAGGGCAAACATCTGCCTTATTTTTTCCTGGACACTGGAAATAATTCTCTGATTGTAAAAATAAACAGGCGGGACTGAACTTTCAGCCTGGCTTCTTCTTTTTTCAGTGGCCTGCACATCCTCAATGGTAAGTTCAAGCGGAGAGGTAATATCCTTAGCGGCAATTTCCCCGACCCTGGGCAAAGGCAAGGGCCTGGCCGGGAAAAAAGAAATGACAAAGGACAGCAGAAGGGAAAAAATAGTTATATAAAAAAATGGGCTGGAGACGGTCTTTTTAAGCCAGGAAAGTTTTTCTCTGGGGCCAGGCGGAGTCTTTTTCCGGAAAGGCATAATTTCATCGCTCTTAAACAGGCGCAACTGGCGAAACTGAATAATTTTCATCTGATTTTATAATTAAAGCGATTGAGCTTCTGACCTGGCATAGGCCTTGATGATCCTGGCCACTAACGGGTGACGAACTACATCTTTTTCGGTAAAGTAAACGAAAGCAATCTCCTTAATTGAAGACAGGACTTTAATAGCCTGAAGAACCCCTGAGTTTCTGGGCTGAGGCAGGTCTATCTGGGTGATATCGGCGGTTACCACCAGTTTGGAATCAAACCCCAGCCTGGTCAGAATCATTTTCATCTGTTCGCGGCTGGTATTTTGAGCTTCGTCCAGAATGACAAAAGCATTGTTTAAGGTGCGCCCTCTCATATAAGCTAAAGGGGCAATCTCAATAACGCCTTTTTCGATCAGACGGTTGGCCTGTTCATAGGAGGTCAGATCAAATAAGGCATCATATAGCGGCCTCAGGTAAGGATTAACTTTTTGAAACATATCGCCCGGCAAAAAGCCAAGCTTTTCCCCGGCTTCAACCGCCGGCCTGGTCAGGATGATGCGGCTAACCTGCTTGCCCTGCAAATAGGACAGGGCTAACGCCATGGCCAGATAAGTTTTGCCGGTGCCGGCTGGACCAATGCCGAAGACCAGGTCATAATCTTTAATCGCTTCCATATAATTTTTCTGGTTGAGGCTCTTGGGAGCAACAGATTTCCGCTGAAGGCAGAGAGGCTCAGCCGGAGCATAATCTTCGAGTTGCCCGTGATTTTCTTCCATGAAGTCAAGAGCTATCTGAAAATCCTCTTCTCTTAAATGGTAACCCTGGTTTTCGAGTTCCTGCAGCCTATCAAAGAACTTTCTGGCCAGCTGGACTTTTTCCGGCGAACCTTCAATAATCAGCTTATCACCCCGCAGCGACAGGTTCAGACCCAGCCGGCTTTCGAGGCGTTTGAGGCTTTTCTCAAGGCTGCCTGAATAAGAAACTCCCTGAAGAAAATGGCGGGTAACTTTTTCCATCTTAAAAGGCTAATTTACCTCTTTCCTGTTTTGTCCTCATAGAAATAGACAGCAAACTAAACAAAATTAAATCACGCCCGTCAGGTTTTGTCAAGAAAGCCAGCCGGCCATCAGGTTGATGGCTGGATGGCTACCGGGCTCTGCACCGGTTTTACCGCCCGCTGGTTCAGGTTCCGGGCTGGCCTTGGGCCTGAATCCAGTTGCAAAAAAGCTCAGTCTGTTATATAAGATTTCCTCAGGAGGAAAAATGGAAAAAGAGTTCACTTCAGTTTCCATTCCAACTTCTCTTTATAAAAAAATAGAAGAAAAAATAAAGGGAACAGACATCAGCTCGGTCTCAAGTTATGTGGCCAAAGTTTTAAGGGAAAATCTGACTAAGCAAGAAGAAAACAAAGAGGTTTTTACCCCGGAAGAAGAGGAAAAAATCAAGGAAAGGCTAAAAGCTCTCGGCTATATTGACTGAGCAGCGGCTTCCAGTCCCCAAGCTGAACCTTAAGGAGAAATTGATGATTAATCCCCATGGTGGAAAACTAATAAATCGGCTGCTGGAGGAAGGTGAAAAGGAGAAGACTCTGAGCAGTCTTGACCGGCTGCCCTCTCTCACCCTTGATCCGGATCTCGTCTCGGATGTGGAGAACATGGCCACCGGTGTCTATTCTCCCTTAGAAGGTTTTTTGACCCGCCCTGATTTTGAAAGTGTCCTGAGACAGATGAGGCTGGCTAACGACCTGCCCTGGACTATTCCCATTGTTCTTGATGCCGACCGCGAAACAGCTGACCGGTTAGAAATCGGACAAAAAGTGGCTTTGCGGTCAGAAGACGGGCAACCGGTAGCAATTCTCTATCTTGAGGACAAATATCCCTATGATAAAGAAGAATTTGCTTTGAAGGTTTACGGCACGACTGACCTGAAGCATCCAGGGGTAGCCAGATTGTCAGCCATGAAGGACATTCTGCTGGGCGGAAAAGTGGAAGTGATTAATCTCCTGCCCACACCTTTCGATAGCTATCGTCTTTCGCCCCGGGAGACGAGGCTCCTTTTCCGGGAGAAGGGCTGGCAGACAGTGGTTGGTTTTCAAACCAGAAATACCCCTCATCTCGGCCATGAATATGTTCAAAAAACCGCTTTGACCTTTACGGATGGCCTGTTCATTAATCCGGTCATCGGTCGAAAAAAAAAGGGAGACTTTAAAGATGAAGTTATCCTGGCCGCCTATGATGAGCTTATCAAGCATTATTACCTTAAGAACCGGGCGGTCATGGCTATCTTAAAGATGGAAATGCGTTATGCCGGCCCGCGGGAGGCTATTCATCATGCCATCATCAGAAAAAATTTTGGCTGTAGCCATATCATTATAGGCCGGGATCATGCCGGCGTCGGCAATTATTACCCCCCTTATGCTGCTCAGGAAATTTTTGAACAGTTTCCTGATCTGGGGATTGTGCCCCTTTTCTTTACTTCTTTCTTTTTCTGCCGGAAATGCCAGTCGGTAGAGAATGAAAAAACCTGCCCCCACGACCGGTCTGAACATCTGGAATTCTCGGGGACCAAAATCAGAGAAATGCTGGTGAAAGGGGAAGTGCCGCCGCCTGAACTGATGCGGCCGGAAGTAGCCAGAGTGATTTTATCCTTTAAACAGCCTTTTAATGAATAACCGGTGATTAATGACAGTCAGGAAATGAAAGGTACCTCAATTGAAAGACAAAAGACTTCTGATTATAGGTCTTGATTGTGCTCCTCCTTCTTTAATCTTTGACCGGGCAGGTAAGCTGCCCAATCTTAACCGGTTGATGACCGGCGGCGTTTTCGGGCCGCTTCGAAGCTGTGATCCACCGATTACCATTCCGGCCTGGATGGTTATGGCCACCGGCCGGGATCCAGGCGAACTCGGGCTCTATGGCTTCCGGCATAGAAAAAGTTATGAGTATAACAAAATGTGGATTGCCAACTCGACTGCAGTCAAGGCCAAAACCGTCTGGGATTATTTAGGCGAGCAGGGGAAACAAAGCATTCTGGTCGGCGTTCCACCCAGTTATCCGCCCAAGCCGGTCAAGGGTGAACTGATTTCCTGCTTTATAACGCCTTCCAGCGAAAAATCATACACCTATCCGGAAGAACTCAAGGCGGAAATAGAAAAGCAGTTCGGTCCTTTCCTGTTTGATGTCGTCTTCCGGACAGAAGACCGCTCGGAGGTTTTAAAAGAAATTTACCGGATGACCGAATATCATTTTAAAGTGGCCGATTATCTTCTTGACCGTCAGGATTGGTCTCTTTTCTGGCTGGTGGAAATCGGCGTGGACCGGATGCACCATGCTTTCTGGAAATTTATGGATAAAAATCATCACCTCTACCAGCCTGGAAATTCTTTTGAATCAGCTATTTATGATTATTATCAATTTCTCGATGAGAAAATCGGGCAGCTCCTGAAGAAGATAGATCAAAACACAGCGGTTCTGGTGGTCTCTGACCATGGAGCCAAGGGGATGAAAGGGGCATTTTGCGTCAATGACTGGCTAATTGAACAGGGTGACCTGGTGATTTCTGAGCCGCCTGTCCGCGGTCAGAGTGTGGATAATCTTAAAATTGACTGGAAGCGGACCAGAGCCTGGGGCTGGGGCGGTTATTATGCCCGCATTTTCTTAAATGTTGAGGGACGCGAGCCGCAGGGAATTATTAAACCGGACGACTATGAAACGGTGCGCGATGAGCTGGCCTCTCGCCTTAAAGCTATCCGGGGGCCGCGGGGAGAAGAATGGCAGACGGTGGTCATCAAACCTCAGGAGCACTATCCGGTGGTCAATGGCGATTATCCTGATCTCATGGTCTATTTTGATGATTTATACTGGCGCTCGGCCGGGACACTGGGCTATGGCAGTCTTTACCTTGAGGAAAACGATACCGGGCCCGATGATGCTGTTCATGATTATGACGGGATTTACATCCTTTACGATCCTGATCAGCCAGGCGGAGGAAAGAAAAAAGCCAGTATTATTGATATTGCGCCCACTGTCCTTAAACTGCTGGGCGGACCGGCAGTACCGGATCTCAAAGGTCAGGTTATAAGCTGATTGTCAACTGGCTGGTAAAAATTGATAAAAAATAAAGTAAAAAAGATGAATAAAGGAGTAGTTTGATGTGCCAGGAACAAAAAGGTTTTACCCTGTGGTTTACCGGCTTGCCCTGCTCGGGCAAGTCAGCCATAGCTGACCGGGTGGCCAGCCTGCTCAGGGAAGATGGCTTAAAAGTTGAACGCCTGGACGGAGATGTTGTTCGCCAGAGCCTCTGCCGGGATCTTGGTTTTTCCCGCCATGACCGGGATGAAAATATCCGGCGGGTAACTTTCGTGGCCAAACTTCTGACCAGGAATGGAGTGGCTGTCCTGACTTCCTTTATTTCCCCTTACCGCGAGATCAGGGCTGAAGCCCGGCAGGAGATAGGCGACTTTATAGAAGTTTATGTGAAATGCCCGCTGGAGGTCTGTATGTCCCGCGATGTGAAGGGCATGTATCAAAAAGCCATCAAGGGCGAGATAAAAGAGTTTACCGGCATTTCCGATCCCTACGAAGAGCCGCTTCAACCGGAACTGATCCTTGAGACTGACCGGGAGACACTCGAAGAAAGTGCCAGAAAAGTCCTGGCTTATCTCCATGAGGCCGGTTATCTTGATGAGCACAGATAAGCTTCAGGAATAAAAAATGCCAGAACATAAAAACTATTTGGTCACCGGGGGAGCTGGTTTTATCGGCTCGCACTTAGTTGAGGAACTGGTTAAGCGCCAGTACCAGGTCAGAGTTCTTGATGATTTTTCAACCGGCAAAGAAGAAAACCTGGCCGGATTGAGCTCAAAAATAGAAATAATCAGGGGCGATATCAGGAACCAGGACCTCTGCCTTGAAGCGGCCACCGGGATGGAAGTAATTTTACATCAGGCCGCTTTAGCTTCCGTTCCCAGGTCAATCTCCGAGCCTTTCCTGGCTCATGACATAAATTTGACCGGGACACTGAATTTGCTTCAGGCTGGGGTCAAAGCCGGAGTTAAGAGCTTTGTGTTAGCCTCCTCCTCAGCTGTCTATGGAGATGATGAGGTTTTCCCTAAGAAGGAGGGGAGCGAAGGCAAGCCTCTTTCGCCTTATGCCGCCCAGAAGCTGGCCTCAGAGAAATACTGCCAGGTCTTCAGCTATCTTTATAATTTTAATGCCGTTTGCCTCCGTTATTTTAATGTTTTTGGACCACGTCAGGACCCTAATTCTCAATATGCAGCCGTTATTCCCATTTTTATCAAACTTATGCTCCGAGGTCAGGCGCCCACAATTTTTGGCGATGGCCAGCAGACCCGCGATTTTATTTATGTCGGCAACGTGGTCAAAGCCAACCTGCTGGCGGCTCAGGCTGAACATTTCCGGGGAGAAGTCTTTAATATTGGCTCTTCTGAGCGGATGACAATCAATCGTTTGGCGGCAGAAATCGCCAGCTGCCTGGGGCGAACTCTAAAACCTGAATATGCCCCGGCCCGCCCCGGAGATATCAAAGATTCCTATGCCTCTGTCGATAAAGCCAGGAAACTTCTGGGCTTTGAGCCGGATATTGATTTCCAGCAGGGTTTAAGGCTAACAGTTGACTGGTATAAAAAGCAATCCGCCTGATTATCTTAGCCAGGCTCTGGCTTTTAGCAGATTCGCGGCAGCAGCTCTGAGGTAAGAGGCTCAAGCAGCCGCAACCCGCCGGTAGAAGTTTTGAGCAGGGTTTCACCCGGTTGTCCGGTTTTAGTTTGAACCTCGCCGATAATGGCAGCTTTTCTTCCCTGAGGATTAGACCTCAGCCTGTTTAAAATCAATTCTGCTTTTCTGCCGGGCACGACTATTACCGCCCGGCCTTCACAGGCTAAGTAGAGAGGATCAATTCCGAGAATTTCCACTGCTCCCTGCAGCCGGGTGGAATAGGGGATTTTGTCTTCTTCTACGAGCAGGGGATAAGAAATTGTCTGAGCCAGTTCAGCCAGGACGGTAGCCAGCCCGCCCCTGGTGATATCTCTCATCCACAGGACGCCCTGCCTCCAGAGGGGAAGAAGAAAAAGGAGCGGCGCGCAATCACTCTTGACTCCGGAAACAAGTGGAAAGTTATTCCTGCTCAACATAATAGCCAGGCCATGTTCTCCAACCTCTCCGGTGACGATGATTTTATCACCTGGTTTAATCTTACGGGGCTGCGGCCTGCCTAGCAGGCGCCCGACCCCGGCGGTGTTGATATAGATTTTCCCTCCCTGTCCCTGGGGAACGACTTTGGTATCACCGGTTACGATTTCTACGGAATTTTTCCTGGCTGTCTTTTTTATTGATTGAAGTATTTTCTCCAGCTGTTCGAGCTCAAAACCTTCTTCTATGATCAGCGACAGAGTCAGGTAGGCTGGCCTGGCTCCGGAAACGACCAGATCATTGACCGTCCCGTTGATGCAGAGACTGCCAATATCCCCGCCCGGGAAAAACAATGGGTCAACCGTATAGGAATCAGTGGTCAGAGCTAAGCCCCCGGGTAGGTGAGCGGCATCGTGAAGTTCACTTAAGATTGGGTTTTTAAATAACCTGACGACTTTTTCCGAGATGAAATCCCTCATTAATCTTCCGCCGCTGCCCAGCTCCAGGCTGACTTTAGTCATGATGTTTCGCTCCAGAAAACTTGTATTCTACAAGGCAGGCTCCTTCATAAGAAACCATGCAGGGTCCCTGGGGGCTATCGGGCCAGCATTGCCGGCCAAACAGGGGACAGTCGCCAGGACCAATCAGGCCTTTTAGTACCTCTCCGCACCGGCAGGCTGTTTTTCCAGTCTGGCCTGGCTTCAGCTTGAGCGAAAACTTTTTCAGGGCATCAAAGGCAGAGTAGTCTGGTTTCAATTTCAGCCCGCTATCTGGGATTATCCCCAGTCCGCGCCAGTCGGCAGCGGTTTTGCTCAGATATTTCTCCATCAGAGCCAGGGCCTGCGGGTTGCCTTGAGGTTTGACCACTCTCTGATATTCATTGGCGACCCGCGGCTTCCCGCTTCTTATTTGTCTGACCACTGATAGAACGCCCAGAAGGATGTCGGCCGGCTCAAAACCGGAAATCGCTCCCGGCAGATGATATTTTTCAGCGATAAAGGCATAGGGTTTTTCGCCAATGATGACACTGACATGCCCCGGGTAGATAAAGCCGTTGATGGCCAGCTCTCCCGATTCAATAATGGCCCTTAGGGCCGGTGGAATCAACCAGAAAGCTGTCAGGAGTGAATAATTTTTTAAATTCAGTTCGGAGGCTGTCTTGACGGTAAAAGCGATGCCCGGAATAGTAGTTTCAAAACCGGCGCCAAAAAAGATTACCTGCTTGTCAGGCTGACTCCAGGCTTCTTTGATAGCTTCTTCAGGAGAGTAAACTATTTTCAACCTGGAACCAGGCTGCGGGACAACAGTTTGTAAAGAGCCTTTCCTGGTCGGGACTCTGGTCAGATCGCCAAAAGTGCAAACGATAATATCATCACGGGCGGTCAGAAGGTCAATTATTGCTTCATGGTAATAATCAGGTGTAATGCATACCGGACAGCCAGGTCCTGAAATCAGCTCAATCCCGGCTGCCCGTAGCTGCGGCTTTAAGCCTGAGCGATGGAGGACCATGGTATGGGTACCACAGACTTCCATTAGCTTGAGAGCGGCGGGGAGGTGTCTGGTTTCGGTTTCAATGGCCCGAAGCAAATGGTCAGTGGTTTCTCTTGTTCTCCAGTCAGAGAAAGGCGTGCGGTGAAAAACTGGCCCGGTCATGGCCCCTACCCTAAGACTGCTTTTCCAGTTCCTGGAAGAGCTTGAGAGTCCGGCGCGCTTCTTTTTGATCGAGCCTGGAGATAGCAAAACCGGCATGAACTATAACCCAGTCGCCAATTCTGATGCCGGACAGGAGGGAAAAATTGGCCAGAACCTGACTGCCTAAGTAGTCAACCTGACCTGTCCCGTTGTCATTTAAACTGATTACTTTTCCGGGTACTGCCAGGCACATATCATCCTCTTTTTGAAAATATTAGCATAGACCCGCCAGCCTGTCTATAAAACCGGCTTTTTTGACAAATTTCTTAAGGCTACTTATAATGTTTGGCATGCCTGATAATCTTAAAGACTACATCCAGCCAGGCAGCCCTGAGGCCGAACTGGTTGATCAGATAGATTTTTCCCGCCTGCCTGTTCATATTGCCATCATAATGGACGGCAATGGCCGCTGGGCTCAAAAAAGGAATTTACCGCGGACCGAAGGCCACCGGGCAGCCAAGGAATCAGTTCAGGAAACGATCGAGGCTTCTGCCCGCCTGGGAATAAAATACCTTACCCTTTATGCCTTTTCTCAGGAGAACTGGAAAAGACCGCCAGGTGAGGTCAAAACTCTCTGGGAATTGCTGGCCGAAAACCTCAAACAAGCCGAAAAGACCCTGATTGATCATGATTTAAAGTTGCAGGTTATAGGAGAGAGAAAAGGTATCCCCTTTTTTGTCCGTCATGAACTTAACCGGCTGGAAAAAATGACCGGAAACAATAGCCGGATGTCTCTCATTCTGGCCCTGAATTATGGCGGCCGGCAGGAAATACTCAAGGCCTGCCAAAAGCTGTTGAAAAAGCCTGTCCAGCCTGATCAGCTGGATGAAAAGACCTTTTCGCTCTTCCTGGATACAGCTAATTTGCCTGATCCTGATCTGCTGATCAGGACCAGCGGCGAGACGAGACTTTCGAATTTCCTACTCTGGCAGTGCGCCTATACTGAATTCTGGATTACTCCTGTTCTCTGGCCTGATTTCCGGAAAAAAGACCTCTTGCAAGCCATTGTTGATTACCAGAAAAGGGAAAGAAGATTCGGGGGCGTCAGCCAGAAAGAAGATTAATCGGGATGAGTTTAGCTCAAAGAACAAAATCAGCTTTAATTTTAATTGCGGTTTTATTTTTAATCATCCAGTTTACCCCACCCTGGATTTTTTTTCTCCTGGTCCAGGCGATTATTATTGGCGGGCTGCTGGAGTTCTATAACTTAAGCAACCGGCGTAAATTTTATCCCAAAAAATTACTGGGCTGCCTGTTTGCTTTAATCATCGGAGCTACTTTCTATTTTGATCAGTTCCCTTTTTTACTGGGCTTTACTCTGATTACCATCATAGCGTTTGTCTATTTTGTCATTGACACCAATACCTTAGAGAAACTGGCCATTTTCCCCGGCTCTTTCAGCGTAACCGTCTCGGGGGTGATCTATGTCAGCCTGACTATCAATTTTTTTTACTGGATTAGAAGGGATTTTGGGTTACTCTGGCTCTATCTGTTGTTCACAGTTATCTTTCTGGGAGATACCGGGGCTTTTTTGATCGGAAAGAAATTTGGCCGTCACAAAATGACTCCGATCGCCAGCCCGAATAAGACCTGGGAAGGTGCCATCGGCGGGATTATCTGGGCCGTGGCCGGCGGCTGGCTGGCCAGAACTGTTCTTCTGCCCAGGTTCCCCTTATTAGAGATTTTGGTTTTGAGCGCTGTTGTCCATGCCGGGGCCCAGGTGGCTGACCCGCTTGAGTCGCTTTTTAAGAGAGCGGCTGGAGTTAAAGATTCGTCTAATCTTATTCCCGGTCATGGTGGTATCCTGGACCGGATTGATAGCTTTACCTTAGCCTGTCCGTTTTTTTATTATCTGATGAAACTGCTGATCATTAAATAAAAGACAATCTGAATAACAATTGAAGATGAATAAAAGCCGAAAAAAAGTCATTATCCTCGGGAGCACCGGTTCAATTGGCAGCAGCACGCTCGATGTCATCCGCCACTATCCCGGGAAATTTGAAATCACCGGCCTGGCTGGCGGGAAAAATATCAGACTGCTGGCGGAACAGATTGAAGAATTCAGGCCGCAGGCGGCGGCGGTTAAAAGACCGGCCGATTCACTTCGCCTGCAGAAAAAGTTTAGTCGAACCGGCCCAAAAATTTTAGCCGGTGAAACTGGATTGATTGACCTGGTCACTGATCTCCAGGCGGATCTGGTGGTTTCTGCTATTACCGGCATCGCCGGGCTGAAACCAACCCTGGCCGCTCTCGAGGCCAGGAAAGATGTAGCTCTGGCCAATAAAGAATCAATGGTGGTGGCTGGCCCATTTTTAAAGAAGGTAGCTTCCCGGACAGGGGCCAGGATTATTCCGGTTGACAGCGAACATTCGGCTATTTTTCAGTGTCTTCAGGGGCAAAGAAAAAAATATCTTAAAAGGGTTTATTTAACAGCTTCCGGTGGTCCTTTTTTCCGCCTGCCTTTAAGTGATCTGGCTGACCGCCGGGTGGAGGAAGCTTTAAAACATCCGCGCTGGAGCATGGGGAAAAAGGTGACCATCGATTCAGCCACTCTGATGAATAAGGGCCTGGAGCTAATTGAAGCTAAATGGTTATTTGATTTGGAGCCAGACCAGTTGCAGGTCCTGATTCATCCTCAGAGCCTGGTTCATGCCCTGGTTGAGTTCCGGGATGGCTCGATCCTGGCTGAATTAAGTCAGACCGATATGAGAATCCCGATCCAGTATGCCTTGAGTTATCCCGAGCGGCTGGAATCCTGCCTGCCACCTCTCAATCTGGCCAGCCTGACCGGTCTGGAATTTTATCCGGTGGAGGAGAAAGAGAGATATCCACTCTTTTTCCTGGCCAGAAAAGCCCTGCTGGCTGACCTGAGTTATCCGGTCAGGCTGAATGCCGCCAATGAAGTGGCCGTGACCGCTTTTCTGAATGGCAAAATTAAGTTCGGCCAGATAAATTTAATAGTTGATCATTGCTACCGGCAGCCTCAACCGGGCAGGATCAGCTCAATTGAGGATATTTTTGAAATAGACCGGAAGACAAGAATTATGGCTAATCAATATCTAAATCAGTTAGTCAATATGAAGGGAAAGTAGAAATGACCATTGTCGGCACCATAGTGGCCTTTATCATTGTTTTCGGCGTGCTGGTTTTTATTCATGAATTCGGACATTTTTTTACGGCCAAGCTGGTCGGGGTTAGAGTCGAAGTCTTTTCCTTAGGCTTTGGCCAGCGCCTGTTTGGTTTTAAAAAGGGGGGGACTGATTACCGGGTTTGCCTCATTCCACTCGGCGGTTATGTGAAACTGCTGGGTGAAGGTATGTTCGATAAGAACCGGGAATTAGCCCCGGATGATTTTATGGCTAAAAACCGGTTTCAGCGGTTTTTGATCATGGTCATGGGTTCAATCATGAATATCATTCTGGCCATCGTCCTGGTGGCCATTATCAATATGGCCGGAGTGACCGTGCCTGAATATCAGGAACAGCCGCCAGTTATCGGCTATATTGATCCTGGTTCACCAGCAGAAAAAGCCGGGTTGCTGATTGAGGATGAAATTCTTAAAATCAATGGCCGTCAGGTAAAAACCTGGAATGATGTCGAAATAACCATTGGCTCAAAGCCTGACCAGGTTTTAACCCTGGAGGTTAAAAGGTCTGGCCAGATTCTAAATGTTCCACTCAAGACTGATAAAATTACCAAGTATGACATGGGCTATGCCGGCTTCCGGGCGAAAATTCTTACCCAGGTCATGATGGTTACTCCCGGTTCGCCGGCGGAAAAAGCGGGGGTTAAACCAGGAGACGTCATGCTGGCCATTAACGACCAGCCGGTCTTTTTCTATAATTTTGTGGAGAAAATAGAAAAGAATCCGGAGGTACCGGTCAAGATTACTGTTGATCGTCAGGGGCAGATTCTTGATTTGACTGTTACTCCCAGAAAAGAAGGCAATGTAGGAAAAATTGGCGTTATGCAGGGGGCTAAATCGGTTACCCAGAAGTACTCGTTGTTCCCGGCCATTGCCCGCAGTCTGAATGACAATGCCAAAAACACCTTTCTGGTCATGAATTTTCTAAAAGACCTGTTTACCGGCCGGGCCTCAGCCAAACAACTGGGTGGTCCACTTGAAATCGCCAAATTTTCTTATGCGGCTATGCAGATGGGACTGCTGCAGCTGCTGTCCTGGATTGCCATTATCAGCCTGCAGCTCGGGATTTTGAACCTGCTGCCTATTCCGGTTTTTGACGGCGGCCAGATTTTTGTCTTGATGATTGAAGCTATTATTAGAAGGGATCTAAGCCCCAGGATGAGAGAAATCTGGCTGCAGATCGGTTTCTTGCTGGTCATTTTTATCATGGGTTTTGTCATTTTAAATGATCTGGTTAAAGCCATGCCGGCTGGCTGGAAAAGCCTCGGTGATGTTTTTAAAAAAATAGGTGACAGCCTGAGTCACCTCTTTAATCATTAGGATTGGCTGAAAAGATGACCCAACCTTTATTCCCCCGGCGACAGACAAGGGTGGTCAGGGTTGGACAGGTCGAAATCGGCGGTGGAGCTCCGATCGTGGTCCAGTCAATGACCAAAACCAGAACGGCTGAGGTCGAACCGACGGTCAGACAGATTAACAGGATGGAGAGAGCCGGCTGCCAGCTGATCCGGCTGGCCGTGCCGGAAATGGCTGATGCTTTAGCCCTCAGGGAAATCAAGAAAAAAGTCAATCTGCCGCTTATTGCAGATATCCATTTTGACCCGCGGCTGGCCATAGCCTCAATTGTGGCTGGAGTGGACGGCCTGAGGATTAATCCAGGGACTTTCGGTTCCAGGAGCAAATTAAAAGAGGTGGTTGCCCTGGCTAAGGAGAGAAAAATTCCAATTAGAATCGGCATTAATTCCGGTTCGCTGGAAAAGGACTTAAGGTCTAAATATGGAGAAGTTACTCCAGAAGCTATGGTTGAAAGTGCTCTCAGAGAAATAAAGCTCCTCGAGGATCTGGGTTTTTATGATATTAAAATTTCCCTTAAAGCTTCTGATATCGGGAGAACCGTGGAAGCTTACCGGCTGCTGGCGGACAAGGTTGATTATCCTTTTCACGCTGGAATCACTGAAGCCGGGACTTTATTCCGGGGCAGTCTGAAGTCGGCCGCCGGCCTGAGCCTGCTGATCCGGGAAGGTCTGGCTGATACGATTAGAGTTTCGCTAACTGCTCCGCCTGAAAGAGAAGTGGAAGTGGCCAACCTGATCCTCCAGGATCTGGGCTTAAAAGAGTCGGGAATAAACTTTATTTCCTGCCCGGGCTGTGGCCGGAGCCAGATAGACATAGAAAAGCTGGCCAGTCAGGTGGAGAAAAAAATTTCAGCCGTCAAGGCTAATCTGACGGTGGCGGTGATGGGCTGTCCGGTCAATGGTCCGGGAGAAGCTAAAGAAGCGGATCTCGGCCTGGCCGGCGGGAAGGGGACAGGCATAATTTTTAAAAAGGGAAAGGTCGTTAAGAAAGTGCCGGCGGAGAAAATCGTGGAAGAACTGGTCAAGGAAGTCTTCAATCTGGCTGCTGAAGAAAAAAATAAGAAATAAGAAAGAACGATAAAAAAGAGAGTCGTGATGCAAACAAACGGCAGTCAGCAGCGGGGAAAAAGCAGGCTGAAGAAAAGAAGCGGCCGGCCCCTGAGCCAAAGCCTGGCCCGAAAGTATGAAAGATTAAAAAACGAGTTGAAAACAGCCGGCAGTGTTCTGGTCGCTTTTTCCGGAGGGGTGGATAGCAGCCTGCTTCTCCAGGTGGCAGTTGACGTTCTTAAAGATAAGGTTCTGGCCGTCACGGTTGATACGCCCCTCTTCAGCCGGCAGGAAATACGGGCGGCTCAAAAACTGGCTAAAAACCTCCAGGTCAGTTTGATGATCGTCAAAGCTAACAGCCTGGAGCTTCCAGCCGTGGCTAAAAATTCTAAAGAGCGCTGCTATTATTGTAAATTATTTATTTTCTCCAGGCTCAAACAAATAGCTAAAGACAAAGGCCTGGATAAAATTGTAGAAGGCTCCAACCTTGATGACACTAAGGATTTTCGGCCGGGGAAGAAGGCCATTGAGGAACTGGGGATCAGATCGCCTCTGGAGGAAGCTGGTTTTAGCAAGAACGAGATCAGGCAACTGGCTAAATATCTTGGTTTACCCAACTGGAATAAGCCGGGAGCGGCCTGTTTAGCTTCCAGAATTCCCTATGGCCAGCCTCTTGACCGGAATCTCCTGAGCAAAATAGAAAGAGGAGAGAGAGCCCTGATTTCCTTGGGCTTCGGCCAGGTCAGATTAAGGCATCATGGTGAAATAGCTAGAATTGAGATCAGCCCGGAGGAATTCTCCCTCTGGTTGAAGCCGGGGATCAGAAGCAGGGCCGTGGCTTCTTTAAAAAAGCTTGGCTACCGGTATGTCGCCCTTGATTTGGAAGGCTACCGGACAGGCAGCCTTAACCCGCCGGCAGTGAACTAATAAGGGGCCAATTAGAAGCAACACTATCTTCGTCATCAGGTTTCTTTTACCTCATTGGCTGGCTTCTTCCCGGCCAGAGCTTCCAGCAGATTGTTAACAGCCATCAAGCTCATCTGCAGTCTGGTTTCATAGGTGGCGCTGCCGATATGAGGCAGGACGGCCACATTTTTGAGCGAAAGCAATTCTGGCTCAATCCGGGGCTCATGCTCATAGACATCGAACCCGGCAGCCCACAACCGGCCATTTTTTAAGGCTTCGGTCAAAGCTTTTTCATCGACTATGGCCCCCCGGGCCACATTGATCAGGACAGCCGATTGTTTCATAAGGGCGAGCTTCTCACTCGAGATTAAATGATCTGAGTCAGGATTGAGTGAAGCATGAATGGAGACAATGTCGGCTTCAGCCAGAAGAGAGTCAAGCTGGCGGTAGTCAACCTTAAGAGTCTTCTCTTTTTCAGGACTCAATCGATGGCGGTTATAATAGATAATTTTGAGCCCGAAGCCCTGAGCTCTCCGGGCCACCGCCTGACCGATTTGACCCAGGCCAATAATACCCAGAGTTTTTCCCTGGAGTCCCTGACCGAGAAAGAGGTCAATTCTCCAGCCTTTAAACTTACCCTGGCGGCAAAAGTCATCAGCTTCTATTAACCGCCTGGTGGTGGCCAGAATCAGAGCTAAAGTCAGGTCAGCCGTGGGTTCGGTCAGAATATCCGGAGTATTGGTGACAATAATTCCACGGCTTCTGGCTGACTTAAGGTCAATATTATTAGTTCCGACGGCACAATTGGAAATAGCTCGCAAGGCCGGAGCCTTTTCTAATAGTTCCCGGTCAACCAGGTCAGACAAAAAACAAAGGAGGCCTTCTTTATCTTGAATTTTTTCGGCCAGTTCAGCCGGGGGAAGGAAGTCTTCGCTGGTGGCCAGTTCGAGTTCTGTCTGTCGAGCTAAATAATCCATGGCTTCCTTTAACAGGGGATGAGTTAGAAGGACTTTTGGTTTCATGTTTTCCGCCTCAAATCTTAATATATTTTTAAGACTCAAAAATCAGGGGCCTGAAATAATTATCGGTAGCTGACCGGACCTGCCGGCCGGCCATCAAATTACGCCAGAAGGATAAAGACAGCCGGTCGGAAACAATAAAAAGCCCGGCCGCCTCCAGTCCGTAAAACCGCGAAAAAGCCAGCACGGCTGAGATCTCCATATCAACAGCCAGAATTCCTTTTTGCTGCATCTTTTTTAGCCAGGCTGGAGTCTCACGATAAGGAGCATCGGTCGAAACTATAGCCCCTTCGGCATAGGGCAATTTCCTGCTTTCCAGATGATCAAGTAACTCCTGCCGGCAGGCTTTTGAGACCTGATAATGCCTGTCTTTGCGGGGTAAATAATGGCTTGAGGTCCCTTCATCAGACAGGGCGGAGAGGGGTAGAAGAGCCTGGCCTATCTCCAGCTGTTCGGTGAGAGAGCCGCAGTAGCTGAGCAGAATTATCTCTTTCAACTTGCCCAGCCTGAGCTTTTCCAGCGAGCTCACGCTCGAAGAAGCCCCGACCGGTCCATAGAGGATAGCCTGGTTCTCAAGATAAAAAAGCTCGCTTTGATGGAGGCCGATTTTCCGGCTGGCTTTTTTCTTTAAGTCAGAAAGGATCCCGGGGAAAGGCATAAAAGGAATAAAAATCAAGCGGCCGGCTGGTATGTCCGGACCGCGAAACTCAGGCCTGGCAATTGATTCCTGTCTCATAATTTCTCCTAAAGTTAGCAGATTTTTAGCTTCCGGGCAACCCTTGAGTTCTACCTGAGTTTACAAACTTCAGGATGTTCTTTAGAATGGAAGCATGGAGTTTAAAGAAATTAGCCTCAGCGATCTGAGGCTCAAAGATAGACGTTTTAATTTTACTCTGGACGAACCGGATGAGAAGTTCCTGGCTTCGGTCAGGCAGGTTGGAATAACTGAGCCGGTTAAAATAAAGGCAGAAGATGGCAGTTTAATTTTGGTGACTGGCTGGAAAAGGATGGAGTCGGCCCGGGCTGGCGGACTGAAAAAGATTCCAGTCCGGATTCTTCCAGCTGGCTTAACTGACCTTGAAATTTTGAGGCTGGCTTTTTTTGAAAATTATCCACAAAGAGATTTTTCTTTAGCTGAAAAAGCTCTGCTGGTAAAAAAATTTCTGGAGTTTGGTCTCAGCCAGGAAGAGCTAATCAGAGAAATTCTGCCCCGGCTGCAATTGCCGCCGGAAAGGCCAACAATTGAGACTCTGGTCAAACTGGCAGCTTTAGACCGGGCTCTGCCCGGAATCCACCGCGGCCGCTGGAAACTTGCCACTGCCCGGCTTTTCCTGTCCTTTCCGTTAGAAGAGCAAAAGCTGATCGTTGGCTTGGCTGGCGCCTTTAATCACAATCAGCAGGCAGAATTGATTGATCTGCTTTTTACTTTGAAGAAAAGGCAGGCGAAACCACTGGCTGCTATTCTAAGCGAGCAGGAGATTGAACCACTGGTGAAGGAGATGAAAGAAGGAAAGCCACCGGCGGCTGACAGGCTGCTAACTGCCTTAAGAGAAAAGGCCTTACCCCGGTTGAGCTGCCTTAACCGGGAAATTCAAGCAGCCATCAAAAAGATTAACCTGCCTGGCCAGGGTCGGCTCAACTATGATCAAACTTTAGAAAAAACGGGGGTCTCAATCTGGCTGGAAGCCAGGAGTAAAGACGAACTGGAAAGTGCCCTAAAAAATTTGAACGAAAGTCTAAAGGCCGGGGAGTGGGATACTTTATTTAAAATTTTAAACAACAAGATTGATGAGTAGCTGGACGGATGTCCTGGATTAAACAATTAAAAAAAATCTATGTAAACCGCCAGGTCAAAAATTCTCCGCTGGTCGAAAATATTTTGAGCCGGTTGGTTTCTATTCCATTTCAATTAGTTGATGGCCTGGAAGACATCCAGTCAGAGTTGCAACTCGCCCCTGACCCGATTGCTGAAAGCAAAAGGACCCTGTTTTTAACCAGGGAAAAGGCTTTTATCCGTCCCTGCCCCTGCACTCGGGGGGCGGTTGGCTGCGGTTACTGGACTCTCGATCTTGACCTTAACTGTCCTCTTGACTGCAGCTACTGCCTGCTTCAGGCCTATTTTGACCTTCAGCCTCTGACCATAGCTGTCAACCGCCACGAGCTTGAAGCCGAGCTCAAGGCTTTCTTCGGCCACAGAAATAGCCAGGTTGTAAGGCTGGGGACAGGGGAGCTAAGCGATTCTTTAGCCCTTGACTCCATAACCGGTCAGGCCTCTTTTCTGGCGGGCCTTTTCAGGCAGCGGGAAGGAGTCTGGCTTGAACTTAAAACCAAAACTGCTTCCATTGACTCCTTATTGGAAATTTCTCCGCCAGACAAGGTAGTGGTAGCCTGGTCATTGAACTCAAAGAGAATAATTGCTTCCGAAGAAAACGGCTCAGCCAGCCTGGAAGAAAGGTTAGGGTCTGCCGCCCGGGCAGTGGAGCATGGTTATAAGGTGGCCTTCCACTTTGATCCGGTCATCTATTATTACAACTGGGAAAGAGAATATGAAGAGGTAATTGAGGAATTGTTAGAAAAGGTGCCAGCCGGGTCAATTGCCTGGATTAGCTTAGGGACGCTTCGCTTCCCGGGGAAGCTCAAGGAAATAGCCAGAGAGAGGTTTTCTCAAAGTCTGATCTTTGAGGAGGAATTCGTCAGGGCCTGGGATGGGAAATTCAGATACCCTAAGCCTTTAAGGCTGAAGATTTATAAGAAATTTAAAGACCTGTTTCAGGCTCAAGCCTTAAGCGACAGGTTGTACCTTTGCATGGAATCGCCAGAAGTTTGGAAAGAATTTACCAGACAAAATAAAAAGGGGAAGCTTTTGGCTTCCCCTTTTTCGTGGCTTAATTAATAAAAGCGAAATTAAGGAAATCAGGTTCCCTCAGTCGCTTTCTTCTCTGTGATTATACCTACCAGCTCAATTCCTGCTTGCTGGACCGAGTAGATGACATCAACTATCTTGCCGAACTCGAGATTCTGGTCAGCTCTGAGATACAGCTTCTTATCTTTGGCCGTTAAGAGGGACTCTTCCAGGGCCGAAGCCAGGCCATCGAGCGTGATCCGCTGATCTTTGAGGTACAGGCTGCCATCAGCTTTGATGGACAGAACTATTTCCGGGTTATCGGACATGTTAGCGGCATTAAGAGCTGTCGGTATCTGAACATCAACACCCTTTTGAACGAGGGGGGTAACGATCATGAAAATGATGAGCAGAACCAGAAGAACGTCACAGAGAGGAACGACATTGGGTTCAGACTTTACGGTCTCTTTTTTATCCGTTGACACTGAAAAAGCCATTGTCTTTCTCTCTTTTTGAAAAAATTTGCTAAGTGCCGTTACTTAGATTCAGTCGTCCGCACGAAATAGTCAGTCAGCTGAGATGTCGTGTTTTCCATTTCGGTATTGTAGACTTCAATGCTGGAATTCAGGGTATTGAAGGCCCAGAGGGCGATAACAGCCACCGCAATACCGAAAGCGGTCGTAATCAGAGCTTCAGCGATACCAGCCGAGACAGCGCCGATTCCACCGGAACCAGTCAAAGCCATGCCACGGAACGCATTGATGATACCAAAAATAGTTCCGAACAGACCAATGAATGGTGCCGAGGTAGCAATGGTCGCCATGACACTTAAGCCTCTTCTGAGCTCTTGAGTAAAGAGAGACTGAGCCCGTTCGCAGCCTCTCTGGGCTGAGTTCAATTGTTCATCAACCGCTAGATTTGACGTCCGGCCAGCCAGATACTCTTCAATTCCAGCAGCGGTCACTCTGGCTAAGTGGCTTCCTTTGAATTCTTTTTTGGAAGCCAGGGCGAGAGCTTCTTTGAGCTGCCCGTTCTTTAACAGATCAGCCAGCTTGGGGGCGACTTCCATGGATTTTTTTCTGGCCCGGGAAAAAGCCAACTGTCTCTCAATGAATAGATAAATGGTAATTACGGAAAGAGCGATCAGAATTATGGCCACTGTCTTAGCTACAGCGCCCATCGACTGCCACATTTCAATCAAACCGAATTGCATGTTGAAAACCTCCTTTTAAATATCGAAAGCCATTATAAGCTTTTCTTACTTTACTTTAGGCTAAAGGTAACAGTAACAACAAAAATAACACCCCGTGGACGGCCATTGATGACCATCGGTTCATAAACCCATTGCTTAACGGCGTCAATAGCTGCCTGGTCAAGTAAGGGAACCGATTTCAGGACTTTGACCTGCTGGACGCGGCCATAAATATCAGTGGTCGCTTCCACAATAACCGTGCCTTCAACCCTGGCCTGTCGGGCAATTTCAGGATAAACGGGATTAACATAGTGAATGCGCTTTGGCTGCTTGATTTCACCAATAGCTCGGACTGGTTCTTCCTGCTGAGTATCACTACCGATCACTCCGCCCAGGACTCCACCAACTACTCCGCCGAGAACTCCACCGACTACTCCGCCTTCGACTCCGCCTTCGACTCCGCCTTCAATTCCGAAATCAGAAACAGCTTCTTGAGCGATCTGGTCAGGTATTTCTACCGGGGCAACCAACCTGCCTGGTTCAACCGAAGTCGTGGCCTGAACGGCCCTGATAGTTCTGGTGGAAGTAGTTTTTTTCTTGGCTGGCGGTGGCGGTGGCGGCGGTGGCGGCGGGGGAGGGGCGAGAAAAGCGCTATAGACTTCTACTTTTGGAAGATCATCTACAGACAGCAGAGGAATAACAATAATAGCGGCAATAAAAATAGCGTGGAGGATAATGGCTACTGGTAGAGCTAAGGCTTTTCTTTTAATACCCGATTCGGCCTGGAAGAAAGAATCTTTGAAGAGTTCAGGGACCTCTTCTCCTTGTTTAGGCCTTTTTGCTTCTGGCATGTTAAACCTCACGCTTTTAATTTAGATTAGTCTAAATTATAAGTTAAACTTGTCTATTTTACAAGTCAAATTTTTAACTATTTTTTAACTTTTTTCTGCTTACCAAAGAGCTGATTCCACCAGAGAACAACAGGGCAGGACATAAAGACCGTTGAATAGACGCCTTCAATCGTGCCAACCAGCATGATGAAAGCAAAATCGTTAATGACCTTGCCGCCAAAAAGAAAGAGAGCCAGAACAGCAATGAAAACTGTGCCAGCAGTAATAATGGTCCGGGTCAGGTTAATATTGAGAGACATATTCATTATTTTTTCCAGCGGTTCTTTTCTCATGGTCTTTCTCAGCTCGCGAACCCGGTCAAAGATAACGATGGTATCATTAACCGAATAACCAACAATGGTCAGAAAGGCGGCAATAATAGGCAGGTTAATTTCCCGGTTGGTGAAAGAATAAATGCTGAGGCAGATCAAAACATCCTGGGCCAGGGTAAAAATAGCAGCTGCCCCGAATTCAACGCCTTTAAATCTAAAAGCGATATAGACCAGCATGGCCACTAAGGACCAGATAATGGCTTGAGTAGCTTTCTTCCTCAATTCCTTTCCGGCCTGAGGGCCGACGGTTTCTTTGCTTAAAACCGTCGTCTGACCGAGGAAAGTCTTAGCCTGAAGCTGGTTGAGGACATCATCAGATAAAGAAACCGGCTCTTTCTTCAGTTCATTCCAATCGGAAATTATGCTCTGAGTCTTACGATAGGACATTAAGCGTTCGGCTATCTGCTCGGCGTTGTCAGGAGAAATTGTCATCAATAACGAGGTCAGAGACCGGCTGTCAATATTATTTAAATCAACCAGGCCCTGAGCTAAACGTTGCTGGTCTTCTTTGCTCTGAAGGGCAGCAATAACCTTATTGGCCAGGATTTGATGGCTTTCGATTTCCTCACTAGCCTGGCTGGTCGTTCTAACCTCAACTGTCCTGATCTGAAATTCACGGCCGCTCTTTCCCGATTCCTGAATGACACTATTGCCAAGACCAACATCGCTCAATTGCTGTCTTATAGCTGAGACTGAGACAGGCTCTTTGAACATCACCCGGATCAGAGTTCCTTCACCAAAATCAACGCCCATTTTCAGGCCATGACCCAGGGTAATGTTCAAAATACCGGCCAGGACTAAGACAATAGTCAGGGCCAGGGCCAACCATTTAAATTTAAGAAAATCAACATTGGGTGTTTTTTTAAAGATTTGCATGTTAGATACTCAACTTCTTAGCATTCGATGATGCGGTTAAATCGAAAATCAGACGCGAAACAAAAACGGCGGTAAACAAGTTGGCCACCAGGCCACAGATCAGAGTTACGGCATAACCCTTGATTGGGCCGGTGCCAAACTGGAAAAGAAAAACGCCAGAAATGATAGTCGTCAGATTGGAATCAAAGATAGCCGAAAAAGCCCGGCTGAAACCGGTGCTGATAGCACTACCCGCATTTTTCCCCAGAGCCAGTTCTTCCTTTATCCTTTCAAAAATTAGAATGTTAGCATCAACCGCCATGCCGATGCTCAGGATGATGCCGGCAATACCCGGTAAGGTAAGAGTGGCTTTGAAATAACTGAGGGCCCCAAAAGTCAGAAGAGTGTTGAGGAGCAGGGCCAAGACTGCATTCAGCCCGGTCAAATGGTAGTAAAAGATCATAAAAATCATGACCCCAAAGATAGCTACCAGTCCGCTCAATAAACCCTGTCTCACCGAGTCAGAGCCAAGGGACGGCCCGACAGTTCTTTCTTCCAGATATCTGATGCCCGCCGGCAGCGCTCCGGCTTTTAAAATTACCACCAGGTCATCAGCTTCTTCCGGCGTAAACCGCCCCTGAATGATACCTGAATCAGAAATACGGGAATTTATAACCGGAGCCGACTGAAGTTTACCATCCAGAATGATAGCCAGTTGTTTGCCGACATTCTGTCCAGTTACCTGTTCAAACCTCCTGGCTCCATCCGGAGTTAAGGTAAAGCTTACAGCTGGATTGTTCCACTCATCCAATCCCCGCCGGACAGACCTCAAATCCTTGCCGGTAATTGAGGCCACCCGGCTGACCAGATAATAACCCTGCACACCTCTTCTGGCCTCTCCTTTGACGATCTCGCCGTCTTCAGGCACTTTCCCGCCAATCTGCTGGATAAGGGTTTCTTCATCAGGAGCCGGTCCAGCCTTGACCAGCTTGAACTCGAGTATAGCTGTGACTTTAATTAAATTTTTAACTCTTTCCGGATCATCTATCCCCGGCAGTTCAACCACTATTCGATCCGAACCCTGTTGCTGGATGACAGGCTCAGCTACCCCAAACTGATCAACTCTATTTCTAATTGTTTCCAGGGTTTGAAGGACAGCCTGTTCCCGCAAGAACTGCTCGGCAGCTGGTTTTAATTTAAAATTAACCCGGTCACCAGTGAAAGTATAATCCCAGTCTCTGGTATACTGATCAATCTGGTCACGGATTTTTCCTTCCTGGTCAACGCTGGTCCCCTCAAAATAAAACTGCCCTGGTTTTTCCTTGGTGACCTTGGTATAGGTAATGTTATTTTTCTTAAACACATCTTCAAAGCGGGCAATTTGCTGGTCGGTTTCGACATTAATAGCATCCTCGGTTATAACCTGCATTAACAGATGAGTTCCGCCCTTAAGGTCAAGGCCAAGCTTGATCTTGTCTTTGGGGGGATAAACCAGGAAGATACAAAGCGCAATAACGACCAGAGTTAATCCAATTTTCCACCTTAAATTCTTTTTCATTTGAGCTAACTCTTTCTTGCCTAAATTATGACGGCGTAAGAAACTTAACTGTTTTCCTTATTTTCAACCTTTTCCTTGTCGGAGAGAACAATCCCGACGGCGCTTTTCAGAATGTCAACTTTAACATTGGAGGCGATTTTTAATTCAATCCGGTCAGGATGAACATCCATAACCGTCCCGAAAATACCGCCACTGGTAATTATGCGGTCACCCGGACGCAGATTGTCTACCGTCTTTTGGTGCTGCTTTTGTTTCCTTCTCTGGGGGAGGATAATTAAAAGATAAAAGATAACGAAAACCAGGATCAAAGGCAGAAGAGTCAGCATGGCGTTACCCTGAGCAGGAGCGGCTGCCTGTTGTTCTGAAAGGCTAAACATCGTTACTAAACTCATCTTTTCTCCCTATTCATTTAAATTTTTCTCTAAGATTTTTTTCTTAAATGATTGAAATAAATTAGATTCAATAGCTTGCCTTATTTTGCTAAAGATGTCAAGGTAATAATAAAGATTATGGATGGTATTCAGGGTAGCCGAAGCGATTTCTCCCCGCTCATAAAGATGATGAAGATAAGCCCTGGAAAAATTCTGGCAGGTATAGCAGCCGCATTGGTCATCAACCGGGGCCGGGTCAGCCTCATATTTTTTGTTTTTAATTGACAGCCGGCCATGGCTGGTGAATAAGGTGCCATTCCTGGCATTTCTGGTCGGCAGGACACAGTCAAAAAAATCAATGCCCCGCTCGACTGCTTCCAGAATATCTTCAATATAGCCCAGGCCCATCAGATATCTCGGCTTAGCCGGCGGTAAAAGGCCAGCTGACCTGTCCAGAATTTCAAACAGCTGAGTCTTTGGTTCACCGATACCCAGCCCGCCTAAGGCATAGCCGCTAAAATCAAGCCTGACCAGATCCTCAAGGCTCTTTTTCCGGTGAGGCCAGAAAACTCCTCCCTGGGCTATTCCCCACAGATGAGTGGTCAGTTCCAGACGGTCATATTCAGCCCGGCTCCGTCTGGCCCAGAGGCTGGTTAATTCCACCGATTCCTCAACCTGTTTTTCGGTATAAGGGTAGGGGGGAAAATAATCAAGGCACATCATAATATCAGTCCCCAGTCCGGCCTGAATCCTGACTGCTTCTTCTGGTGTCAAAAATATTTTTGTTCCATCAAGATGAGAAGAAAACCTGACTCCTTCCTGACTGACTTTGACCAGGGGTGACAGGCTATAAGCCTGAAAGCCGCCGCTATCCGATAAGATAGGTGACGGCCAGGAAATAAATTGATGAAGACCGCCCAACCGTTGAATTAGTTCAACTCCCGGCCGGAGAGAAAGATGATAGGAATTGACCAGAATAATCTGGGCCCCAATTTCCTGGAGAAGATTATGGGTCAGGGCTTTGACTGTCCCCTGGCTGGCGACCGGCATAAAGGCCGGTGTCTGGACCGGACCATGAGCAGTCCGGAGGAGCCCGGTCCTGGCCCGGGAGGAAGAATCGCAGGCAGTAACAGTAAAAGAGTTCATCATGCTGAAAATCTAAAGTAGATTATATCCCCATCCTGAACCTGATAATCTTTGCCTTCCAGGCGAATGAGCCCGGTTTCCTTAGCTTTTTGCCAGGAACCGGCTTTTTGAAGTTCCTCAAAAGGAAGGACTTCAGCCCGGATAAAACCTCTTTCCAGGTCAGTATGGATTTCGCCGGCGGCCTTCACCGCTGGCGTATTTTTCTTGATCAGCCAGGCTCTGACCTCATCCTGGCCAATCGTGTAAAAGGTTACTAGTTCCATCACTTCCTTAATTTTAGTAAAGAATCTCGACTGGACAGGTTCGATCAATCCATAACTGGCCATAAATATGGCTTTTTCTTCATCCTCGAGCTCCATAATTTCCTTCTCAATCTGGCCGCAAAAGCCAAGAACAGGCCTGGCCGGATTCAAACCAGGGAATCTTTCTTCGAGGTTGTTAAGATAAGCCAGATCTGATTCATCCAGATTGATAACTGGCAAAAAAGGCTTCAAAGACAAAAGACAGAAGCCTCTAATCATCTTTTTCTCGGATGGGCTTAAGTCCGTTTCCCGGAGCTGCTGGCTGCTTTCCAGCCGGGGTTTTAGCCTTTCCAGCAGATCCTTTTCTTTTTGACCTTCAGGATCTTTAATCTTACGCAGATCTTTTTCCAGCTTTTCCAGCCTGGCAGTCAACATGACTAAATCCGAAAGGATAAGCTCCTCGGCCATAGAATTGATATCGTCAGCCGGATTAATTTTACCTCTGGGGTGGGGAACAGCTGGATTCAGAAAACCACGGACGACTTGAACCAGGCCATCAGCTTTCCTTAGCTCAGCCAGATAAGTTGAAGTGGAAATCTGACCGGCGGCCAGGCCGGGAAAATCTTCGAGTTCAAGATGGGCAGCTACTTTTTTTTTCTGAGGATAAAGAGCAGCCAGTAAATCAAGCCGCGGATCACTTACCGGGACAGAGGCTCGTGGAACTTCCAGCCTGGCTTCCAGATGCCTGGCCGGGCTAATTTTCTTTTGAGTTAAAATTTCAAATAGAGTTGTTTGGCCTGAAGCACCATAGCCAAAAAGTGCGATGACCATAATTTAAGTAAATTCCTAATCCTGGTTTCTGTCAAGAGAGGAGAACTATTTGACTCCCGGGTAGATTTGAAAGGAAGTCCTGTTTAATGTATATTAAGAAAATTAAAGGATGAAAAAATGGCTGCTTCCGAAAAAAAGAAAGAGAAAAAACAAGAGAAAGAAGAAAGACCGAAGGAAGAACAACTCCAGCCCGGACAGGCCGGCAAGAAAAAAAGGGAAAAAAGTGTTTTCCGGGAATACTTTGAACTGATTGCTGAAACAGCTATCTTTGTTTTCTTTGTCATGACTTATATCGTCCAGGCTTTCCAGATTCCCAGCGGTTCAATGGAACCGACTCTGCTGGTCGGGGATTTTCTTCTGGTCAATAAGTTTATCTATGCCCGGCCGGTAGATTCATTGGAAGCGGCTATCCTGCCCAGCCGCCAGCTTCATAGAAAAGACATTATTGTTTTTAAGTACCCCCGCGATTTGAGCAAGGATTTCGTCAAACGGGTGATTGGTCTGGAGGGGGACAAAATAGAGATCAAAAACAAGCAGGTCTATATCAATGATCGGCCGATTGATGAACCTTATAAAGTTCATAATGATTCCCAGATTTTTGAAAAGGGTAATTATTACCAGTATGACGATGTCATCAGGGATAATTACGGGCCGGTAGTGGTTCCACCCGGTCATCTTTTTGCCATGGGAGATAACCGGGATAACAGCCTGGATAGCCGTTACTGGAGCTTTGTCCCTATGTCTTATCTCAAGGGACGGCCCTGGATCATCTATTTTTCTTATCAGGCTGAAAGAGATGCTTACCTCAAAAACGGCGTCCGGGACCGCTTTAAAAAGTATTTCCGGTTTATATTTAAGACCCGCTGGAACCGGCTGTTAAAAGTCGTCTGGTAATTTATTATCCTGGCTGGTTATTTTATTGACTGGCCAGGACGGCTGAAATAAGATAAGGGGAAGCGGAGCCTCGACAGGATGGGTAACAGAATCATCGGGCTTTTAACCGACTTCGGACTTCAAGATTATTTTGTGGCTTCTCTTAAAGGGGTTATTCTCTCCATCAATCCTGAAGCTGAGATCATAGATATAACCCATGATTTGCCTGATTATAGCCTCCAGGCCGCAGCCTTTGTCTTACTGGCCTGCTACCGCTTTTTCCCGCCCCAGACAATTTTTCTAACCGTGGTTGACCCGGGAGTTGGCAGTGAAAGGCATTTGCTGCTGGCCAGAAGCGACCGCTATTATTTTATCGGACCGGATAACGGACTTTTGTCGCCGGTGATTGAAGCCGAAAAGGCGGAAGTTCTGGAAATCACCGGTGAAAATTATTATCTCACTTTGAGAAGAACGAGTTTTGAAGGCCGGGATAAAATGGCTCCGGTTGCTGCCTGGCTCAGCTTGGGGATTGATTTATCAGAGCTGGCCAGGCCGGCTAAGTCGTTTGAACGGCTGAGCTGGCCCGAGCCTCAGATTACGGACCGCGAAATCAGGGGAAACATCATCTATCAGGATAAATTTGGCAATCTGATCACCAACATTTCTCAGCAGCTGGTTGCCAGCTTTCTTAATTCTAACCAGGGTTCATCTCTGGCTCTTTTAGCTGGCCGGAAAAGAATTTCAGAGATGGCTGCCACTTATTCCCAGGCCGCAGGAAATAAAGCTTTTTTCATGATCAATAGCCTGGGTCTCCTGGAAATTGCTGTCTTCGCCAGTTCGGCGGCCAGCCTGCTGGGACTCGAGCCTGGTGATAATGTCATTCTTAAGCTCGAATAAGATTTCAGATCAGAGATGGTAAGACCGGCGTCAGGATGACTGATGGAACAACTTGAAGGCACAATTAACCAGGTTGTTTACTACAACCCCGAAAATGGCTATTCTGTTTTTAAACTGCAGGCCGAAGCAGGGGAAATGACAGTGGTGGGCATCTTCCCGCCGCTCTCTCCGGGTGAACATCTTAAACTCTCCGGCCATTTTGAAGTCAACCAGAAGTTTGGCCGTCAATTCCAGATGGAGTCTTTCAGCTTAGCCTTGCCTCAGTCAACCCTTGGCCTGGAAAAATTCTTAGGTTCCGGGCTGATCAAGGGCATCGGGCCGGTTCTGGCCAGGAGAATAATTAAGAAATTTGGCGAGAACACGGTCAAAATTCTGGATGAACAGCCGGAAAAATTGACCGGGGTCGAAGGCATCGGCCAGAAAAAATTAGCCGAGATTCTGGCCTCCTGGCAGGAGCATGGAGAAATAAGAGATCTCATTATTTTTCTCCAGGAACACGGCATCTCGACGACGATGGCTTACAAGATTTACCGGACCTATGGCCGGTCCTCTTTTGACGTCCTTAAAAGAAATCCCTATCAACTCTGTCTTGATATCTGGGGGATCGGCTTTAAAACGGCGGATCAAATTGCCCTGAAGCTTGGCCTGCCTGAAGATTCCTTAGACCGGGTGAAAGCCTATATCCTTTATCTTCTGGAAAAGGATAATGAGGAAGGCCATGTTTATTCACGTGAGGAAGAGGTGGCCGGAAAATGTCAGGAAGAATTGGGGGCAAGCCTGGAGCGGGTGAAAACTGCTCTTTCGGCTTTGAGTGCCGACCGGTCAATTATTAAAAAGGAAACACCCTCTGGCTGCCATCTTTACCGGCCATTTTTCTATCAGGCAGAAGAAGAAGCGGCCAGAAAATTGGTCAGCTTAGCCAGCCAGGATTGTCCGGTACCAGACTTTGATCTGGAAAGAAAAATTGAGGAAATAGAAAAAAAGTCAGGCCTGGTTTTTTCGCCTCTCCAGAAAAAAGCGATCAAGGCCAGCCTGCAAAAAAAAATTCTGATTATTACCGGCGGCCCGGGGACGGGCAAAACGACCATCATCCGGGCCATAGTTGATATTTTTGACAGCTGGCCCAAAAAAGTTCTGCTGGCAGCTCCAACCGGACGGGCCGCTAAAAGACTGGCTGAAGCCACCGGCCGGGAAGCAAAAACGATTCACCGTTTGCTTGAGTATCAGCCGAAGGAAGGCCGGTTTAAAAGAGATCCCCGGCATCCCCTGCGGGCCGACGCCCTGATTGTGGATGAAGTCTCAATGGTTGATTTGCCTTTAATGTATCATCTGCTGCAAGCCCTGTCGCCCGAGATGAGGTTAATCCTGGTTGGAGACCAGGATCAGCTCCCGCCGGTAGGTCCTGGCAATTTATTAAGGGACTTGATCAGCTCGGAGGTGATTGAGGTTATCAGGCTAAACGAAATTTTCCGGCAGGCCAAAGAAAGCCTGATCGTGGTCAATGCTCACCGGGTCAACCAGGGACAGCCTATTCTTTATCCGCCGCGCGGAGATCCTGAGGCCGACTTTTATTTTATCCATCAGGAAAATGAGGAGAAAGTTCTGAGTTTAATTCTAAAGCTCTGCCGTTTCAGCCTCCCTAAAAAACTCGGTTTGAGCCAGCTCTCCACCCAGATTCAGGTCATCAGCCCCATGTATCGGGGCCTGGCTGGAGTTGACCGGTTAAATCTTGAACTGCAAAAGGCTCTAAATCCGAACTCGGCTTCTTTCCAACTTGGTTCTAAAGAACTCAGGACCGGCGATAAAGTGATGCAGACCAGAAACAATTATGACAAAGAGGTTTTTAATGGCGACCTGGGGACGGTGGCTCAGATTGACCCGCGACAGCTCAGGGTATTAGTTGACTTTGACGGGCGCCTGATTACTTATGAGAAAGATGAGCTGTCCGAAATTGTTCTGGCCTACGCTATCTCTGTTCACAAAGCTCAGGGCAATGAATATCAGGCGGTGGTCATGCCGCTTTTAACCCAGCATTATATTATGCTTCAGAGAAATCTCTTTTATACTGCCCTGACCAGGGCCAGAAAGATGAGCATTATCATTGGCTCATACCGGGCCCTGCATATTGCCATCAAAAATGACCGGCCGGTTAACAGGAATTCCCATCTAAAAGAGAATATCCAGGACCTGATGAAAAACCCGCCGGCAAATTTTCATTTGTATTAGCCGCCGAGTCAATTATAATAATTAAACAGCTAAATAAATAAGATAAGAAGGAAAGGAGATAAGATTATGGCAAAATGGGAATGCACTGCTTGCGGTTATATCTATGATCCTGATGTCGGTGACCCGGAACATGATATTCCTCCCGGGACTCCCTTTGAATCCCTGCCCGATGATTGGGTCTGTCCTCAATGCGGGGTCAGTAAAGAATTTTTTCAAAAGATGGATTGAGCTTTAAGTTCTCGAAGCGGGGAGAAACCGGCAACAGGGAGTGACGAGCATGAGAACTATTATTCTGGGTAACGGTCTGGCTGGAACCATGACGGGCCGGACCTTAAGAGAACTTGATTCTTCGGCAGAAATAACGATTATCAGCCAGGAAAAATATCCTTACTATCCCAGGCCGAATCTGATTGATTTTTTAGCTGGCGAACTGCCCCTGAACCGGCTTTTTGCTTTTCCTCCCGGCTGGGCTGAAAAGCAGAAGCTGGAAATAAAGCTGGGCCTGGAAGTTACCGGCCTGGCTGTAGATGAAATGGCAGTCGAAATAGACCGTAAAGAGTGGCTCAAAGCTGATCATTTAGTCTTAGCCACCGGAGCCAGCCCTCTTCTGCCGGCTATTCCGGGGATAGACAAAAAAGGTGTTTTTAGCCTCAGGACGATTGATGATGCTGTTTCTTTGCTGGAGTTTCTGTCAACCGGGCCGGAAGTGGTGGTCCTGGGAGGAGGATTGCTCGGACTGGAAATAGCCAGGGCTATTCATCAACGCGGTTTGAAGCAGGTAACAGTTGTCGAGTATTTTAACCGGCTCCTGCCCAGGCAGCTGGATGAAACCGGGGCCCGGCTTCTCCAGAGCCAGCTCGAAAAGATGGGCCTAAGGTTTCTTCTGGGAAAAGAGGCGGTGGAAATCTCAGGTCAGGAGGCAGTCAGTCTGATTAAATTTAAAGACGGCAGTCAACTCACAGCCGGAGCAGTGGTGGTGGCTTCCGGCATCAAGCCCAGGCTGGAACTGGCCATCAAAGCTGGCCTGGCTTCCAACCGGGGCGTGGTGGTTGATGATTACCTCCAGACCAGCCGGCCGGGAATTTATGCGGCTGGAGATGTGGCCGAGCACCGGGGACGAATCTATGGTTTGATTCCCGCTGCTTTTGATCAGGCCAGAACTTTAGCTTACAACCTGGCGGGCCAGGTCAAAAAATATGAAGGAACTATTCCGGCCAACACGCTTAAGGTGGCCGGACTATTTCTGACTTCGGCCGGCTTAATTTCGCCCGAAGGTGAAGGCTTTGAAGTCTTATCGAAACTTGATAAAGAAAATGGCCTGTATAAAAAACTGGTTCTAAAAGACGGGCAGCTGGTGGGGGCCATCTGGCTGGGAAGTAAAAAAGGCAGTCAGGAAATCACCAGGCTGGTTCAGACCCAAAAGAATCCAGGTCCCTATAAATCTGATTTACTGGCGGATGATTTCGATTTTTCCCGGTTGAACAGTCTATATTGAACAATTTATTCGGTTAAAACCGGAAGGAGAGGGCGATGAAAGTTTGGAAAGCTGTTTTCTGTTTGACCATCATTTTGCTCCTGGCCAGCCAGTTGCCTGCCCAGCTAAAAATTAACGGCTATTTTTCTTACGAATATCTTAAGAGCCAGAAAGACGGCTTTTATCCGGCCGGGACTTTTGCCAATCTGAATGGTGGAGCGTTGGTTTCCGGTGTTATTTCCGGGCCGGTGTCCTTCGCCGCTGAAGCTCTTTATGATCAGGATCAAAAGTTCAATCTTCACCAGGCTTACGTCAATCTCCAGGCCAGCGGTCTATTCAATTTCAAAATCGGGCTGTTTGAGATTCCTTTCGGGCGTTTTAACCGCTCTGCCCGGCCGGCTGAAAATGAAACTGTTTTCAGGCCCCTGCCTTTTCATTTTTTCCCCTATCGCTGGTCAGAAGTGGGCCTGAACTGGGAAGGAAATTACTCTTTTATTTATTATGCGGCTTATGCCGTCAACGGAGTTTCGGCCGATGAAAATGGTTATCTCGAGACTCCGGCTAAGGATATCAACAAAAACAAGGGAGTGGGGAGCAGGCTGGCTCTTAGATTTGGCCAGGGATTTGAGGCCGGCGGTTCTTTTTACAGCGGGAAATATGACTCAACTAACTCCAAGAATATCAGATTTGAAGGTTTTGATCTGATCTGGGTGACTACCGACTGGGAAGTCAAGGGCGAGTATGTCAAAACCGCTGTTCAGCATCCTTTTTTAAACCAGACTTTCGAGTTTGACGGCTATTATTTCACCCTGATGATGATTTTTAAACGCTTCAAGCCATATTTCAGCTACCAGTATTCAATGCTGCCGGAATCCCGGCTGGATGATGAACAGGCTTTGCCTTTTAATGTCCTGATTGAAACCATGGTCAAGAAAGACAGGAAGGCCATTGGTTTTAAGTGTGATTTTCTGGATAATTTTTATGCCAAATTCGAATTTGACTGGAATAAAGAAAAAAGCCTGGCTAAAGAATTGCAGCTAAAGGATAATGCCTATTCTATTCAGATCGGCTTTGTTTTCTAAGCGCTTCAAGCCGGCCTTCGAATCTGATAGAATTCAGTCTGTTTGAGCGCTAACTGGCGAAGCGGACAGATCAGGTCAAGGATGGTTAATTAAAATGAATAATTTACTGGTCATCGGCACGCAATGGGGCGATGAGGGCAAAGGCAAGATAGTTGATGTCTTAGCTCCGGCCTTTGATCTTATTGCCAGATATCAGGGCGGTCATAATGCCGGCCATACAGTTTATCTTCAAGGCCAGAAGATCGTCCTGCATTTAATCCCATCCGGGATTCTTCATGCTGGTAAGATTGGTGTCATCGGGAACGGACTGGTCATTGATCCGGCTGCTTTTTTTAAAGAACTTGGGGATTTAAAATCAATTGGAATCGAAGTTGATGAAAACCGGCTGGTGGTTAGCCGTTCAGCCCAGATCATCATGCCCTATCATCCGCGCCTCGAAAAAATCAGTGAAGAGCAGCGCGGAAAAAAGATGATCGGAACGACCTGCCGCGGCATCGGCCCCTGCTATGAAGATAAGGCTGCCCGCTGGGGAATTCGGGTAGCGGACCTTCTCGAGCCAGACCTCCTCCGGGAAAAAATTGAAGAGAATCTGGCGGTGAAGAACAAAATCTTCGAAACCTTTGGCCAGCCGGCTCTGGAGGCCAGGCCAATTTATGAGCAATACTTGAAGTTCGGCGAAAGGCTGGCCCCTTTTGTTAAAGATGTTTCAGCCTTCCTCTATGAGCAGGTCAAAGCCGGAAAATCAATTCTGTTCGAAGGCGCCCAGGGTGTTCTCCTCGATCTCGACCATGGCACTTATCCTTTTGTGACCTCATCCAGTTGTACGGCTGGCGGAGTGGCCACCGGTCTGGGGATCAGCCCGAAACAGGTCACTGGTGTTCTGGGCATCACTAAAGCTTATACCACCAGAGTCGGCAGCGGGCCTTTCCCGACCGAGCTTAAGGATGAAACCGGAGCCATTCTGGCCAGAAAAGGCGATGAATTTGGAGCGACCACCGGCCGGCCGAGGAGATGCGGCTGGTTTGATGCCGTGGCTACCCGTTATGCCTGCCGGCTAAATGGTGTTGACCTTCTGGTTCTAACTAAACCTGATGTGCTTGAAGGCCTGAGCGAAATCAAAGCCTGCTATGCCTATGAATATAAAGGTTCAAGATTAAGGGATTTCCTGTCCGATCCTTATGTTCTCGACAAGGCTCAGCCTGTCTACCGGACTTTTCCTGTCTGGGCAGGATCGATTCACCGTTTGAGAAGCGAAGAGCAGCTGCCGGCCGGGTTTATTGATTATCTAAAATGGCTGGAGGATGAACTCGAAACCCCGGTCGGGATTATTTCAACCGGAGTCGCCCGGGAAGATATCATTTATTTTAAAGAGAAATGCAGCCGCCTGCTCGGAGTTCAAGCTGAACAACTCTTTGGCGGGCATTAGAACTGACTTCAGTCAGGATAGCCGGGTAATGAGAGCGAGCAAGGAAAGTGGCCAGCCGATGATTCAATGGGTAGAAATAAACAGAAAAGCCTTTCTTCATAATGCTGGCGAATTTAAAAAACGCCTCGGCCGGACGGAGCTGATGGCGGTGGTTAAGGCCAATGCCTATGGTCATGGGCTGCTGGAAATAGCGAGCCTGGCCCGGGAAGCCGGCCTGAACTGGCTGGGAGTTAATAACCTGGAGGAAGGCCTGGCCTTAAGACAGGCTGGTTTCAAGCCAAAAATTCTTATTCTGGGTTATGTTGGCCTGGAGCAGGCCGAGGCGGCAGTAGCTGCTGACCTGAGGTGCGTGGTTTATAACCTGGAAAATATCCGGTCCTTAGCCCGGGCTGCCCGGCGCCTGAAGAAGAAAGCCATCGTTCATCTGAAAATAGAAACCGGCACCAACCGGCAGGGAATTCCTATTAAAACACTAGGGATTATAGCTAAGGAGCTCAAGAAACTGCCGGAGATAGAAGTGGAAGGGATTAGCTCCCATTTTGCCAATATTGAAGATACGACCGATGATTTTTATCCAAAATATCAACTGGCCAATTTTATGGAGGCGGTCCGCTGCTTAGAAGACAATGGCCTGTTTATTCCGGTCAAGCACTTAGCCTGTTCGGCGGCAGCCATTCTCTTTCCTGAAACTTATTTCGACCTGGCCCGAATCGGCCTGGGGCTTTACGGGCTCTGGCCATCTAAGGAAACATTGATTTCCTGTCAGCAAAGAGGCCAGGAACCGTTGAAACTAAAACCGGTTTTAAGCTGGCGGACAAGGGTTGCTCAGATTAGGCCTGTGGCGGCCGGCTCTTATGTCGGCTATGGCTGCACTTACCGCACGACCAGAAGGAGCAAACTGGCTGTTGTCCCGGTTGGCTATTATGATGGTTATGACCGTTCACTCTCCAACAGTGCCTATGTTTTGATTAAAGGTCAGAGAGCTCAAATTAGAGGGCGGGTCTGTATGGATTTTATTATGGCTGATGTCACCGATATCCCGGCTGTCGAACTTGAAGACCGGGTGACCCTGCTGGGCTCTGATGGCCAGGAGAAGATAACGGCCGAGCAATTAGCCAGCCTGGCCGGGACAATTAATTATGAAATTATTACCAGGATTAACCCGCTAACACCCAGGATCATAGTCTGAGAGATGAGGCTAACCGCCGCCGGCTGGACCTGGTTTAGATTATACCTTAATAATTTGCCTAAAATTTAAAAAAAAGCTTAAAATAAACGATATGGCCTATGAAAAAAAAGAGGAGAAGAAAAGCAAGCTGCCCCGCGGACTGAAAATTACCGCCTGGATAGCCGGTGGGATTATAGCTTTTCTAATTCTGATCACTCTTCTGATCAGCACCCCTCCGGGCGGCCGGCTGATCTTAAACCAGGCCGGAAAATGGCTTGAAGCCAGTACTGGCTACCGGCTGGAAGCCAGCAGTCTGAAAGTTAACCTTTTCCGCCTCAAAGTCACTTTAACTGATCTCAAGCTCAAATCAGTAACCCCGGGGCCGCTGCCTTCAGGCTCTTTGACTTGTGATCGAATAGCCGTCCAGTCTGCCTGGTCAACTCTCACCGGCGGGCCAATCAGACTAAAAAATCTGGAAATAAAAAAACCAATAATTTCTTTAGAACCGGCGGCTGGCGGGGCGGAGAAAAAGACGGCTGACGAACTGCCGCCGGCCAAAAGCAGCCAGCCAGCTAAACCCCTGTCCTTGCGTCTTGATCATTTTCTTCTGCAACAAGGAGAATTTTCCTATAAAGATGAGCCGGTCGAGCTGACTTTTGACCTGAGGTCAATCGAGGCAGCTGTCACGTTTGAGGGACGGAACAATTCTCACCTGGCTGAGCTTCAAACCGGGAAAGGCAGTTTTCAATTTGGCGGCCGGAAGCTCAACCTGAACTCTTTAAAATTAAAAGCTGCGGTGACCGAAAACCAGATAAATATAGAAGATTTGCGCCTGAAGACACCCGGTTCTGAAATTTTGGCTGCGGGTGAAATCAATGATTATCTTAACAAGCCAGATCTGAATCTGACCACGTCGGGTCAGATAGACATGTCAGAAGTGAATGCTGTCGCCGGCCCGCCTGATTCTTTTTCTGGCCTGCTCAGCTGGAAATTAAAAGCTTCAGGAGGAATTGACCGGCCATCAGTTTCTGGTGAAATAACCGGTCCGGATTTAAGAATCATGAATCTGGCCGGAATCAATCTTAAGGCTGATCTTCAGCCGGAAGCTGATTCATCAACTAAGATTGAAGCCGGGGTCGGCCTGCTGGGCGGTTCAATCGGAATTGAGGCCAGGGTGCCACCGGCTTTAAAAGGTGGCTTCTCCGGCCGGGTCAATTTTAAGGAGCTGTCGCTTCCAGATATTTTGGCCCTCCTCCCTGATTTACCGCTCGCCCCGAATTGTTTAGTTAATGGCTTTCTGGAATTCAGCGGGCAGGAAATTAACCTCCAGAAAATTCAAGCCCGGAGCGAGCTTCGCCTTGAGGTGCCAAAGAGTCCAGTTGAGAGCCAGCCTGGCCGTCCTCTTTTGCCTCTGACCGGAAATATCAAAGCTTCGGCGGCTAACGGGGAAATCATTCTTTCTGAACTTGACCTTCAGGCGTTAGAGGCTAAGTTGAGTCTGGAAGCTAAAGTCGCTGAGCTGAAAAAAATCTCAGGTGAGTTGCAGCTTAAAATTGAGGAGTTGAGCCGGACGGTCAATTCTTTAAAATCTTCAGGCCTGGACCGAAGTCTGCCTGATCTGGTCGCCAGCCTGCAAAACCTGCCTGAGATCAAAGGAGCTTTAAGCCTGGAAGCTAAGGTGTCAGGGAATTTCGAGCGGCCAGAATTTGGACTGAATCTGGAGGCGGAAAATCTGTCTTTAAAAAATTTCACCCTGCCTGCCGCTAAAATCAAAGCTGACGGTAACTTGGACAATTTAAATCTGCGCCAGTTTGAAGTCAATTTTAAAGAAGGTCAGCTAAAGGCCACGGGCCGGCTGGCCAGACCTTCCGGTCAGCCATCTTCTCCTTACAGTCTTGAGGGCCAGACTGAGCTGATCAAAATTAACTTAAGCCAGCTGGCCGATCTTCTTGGCGAAGATTTTAAGAATTTTGCCAATGGCTATCTTTCTGGCTCAGCCTCAGCTTCTGGCCGGCTAAACTCGCTTCAAGCCCGGTTTGATTTATCAGTTGAACAGGCCCTGGTTCAAAACCTCAAAATTGATTCACTTCAGGTTAAGGGTGGTTATATCAACGGGGAAATTAAGGCAGAGAAGCTGCTGGTCACCTGGCCAGGAGGTCAAATTGCTGGGCGTCTTGGTTTTAAACCGGCCAGTGGTGAAATCTTGGCGGACTTAAGCGGTGAGAGACTAAAAGCCAGCTATTTTAGCCCTTTACTGCCGGCTCTGGCTGCCGGAGAAGTTGATTTTAAAGTGCAGGCTTCCGGCCCGTATCTTAGACCGGTTGCCGATTTAATGATCACCGGCCAGGGTTTGATGATTGGACAATTCTGGTTTCCCTATGTCGAGCTTGGCATTAAAGCTGATGGCCAGCAGGCTCTGGCGAGTTTGAGTGTTCCTCGCTTTAATCTCAACCTGACCAGCCAGCTTGAACTGGCTCAGCCTTATCAGCTCGGCGGCCTGCTGACGATTAAAGATTTACCGCTGGCCAATCTGGCCGGGATTCTGCCGACGGTGGGGGAGGAAGTACCGGAGGTGGCTGTCTCGGCCGGCCTCAATTTTTCCCTTCCTCTGACCAGACCGGAGGAGCTCGAAGCCGAATTTAGATTTGAGAATTTTGATTTTGCCGGACTGTCGGCTTTTGTGCCTTCTCTCAAGGACATGAATCCAGGCGGCGGGGCTAACGGCTCAATAAAATTAAAAGGTTTTTCTCCTGATTTGACCTCAACTCTGCTTGAGGTAGAAATACCGGAACTTAATCTTACCCTTAACAAGGTTTTGATTAAAAGCGATGGCCCATTGAGCCTTCATTTAAAAGACAGAATCCTCAAAATAGACAACTTCACTTTGCTGGCTCCTCATTCCAGGATTAAACTGGCCGGACAGTCTGAAATTAAAGAACTTAATAATCCGGGCCTCGATTTCTCCTTAACCGGTGAGCTCGATCTCGTAGATATCAACCCCCTGTTGTCCGGAATGTCAGCTGGCGGGAATACCGGGTTTCGGGCTAACTTAAAAGGGACAATGGAGCAGCCGCTAATAGACGGTGAGCTGGATCTTAATCAGGTTTTTCTCCGGATTCAGGATTTGCCGCTGGTGGTGAGCGGAGTCGAGGGGCGGGTGACCATAGATAATTCGCGCTTAAAGCTCGAAAAGGTGACCGGCGAAGCCAATTCCGGCCGGTTCACGGCTTCGGGCCAGGCCAATTTCGGGCCGTCATTTTCTCTACCTGCCGCCAGGCTGGATTTTGTCCTGAATGATTTCGATCTCAATTATCCACCCGGGCTGAGCAGCCTGTCTCAGGCTTCTTTAACCCTGAACAAGGTAAAAACCGGCTGGCTGCTGTCCGGTGATTTATCTCTTCTTAATGCCAGTTACCTCGAGGATTTTTATCCCAGTACTCAGGGCTTGAAGATGGCTCTGACCAGTGTTTCACCGGCCGGGAGCGAGCTGCCAGCTTTTCTTTATGACCTGGCTCTCAATATTGATGTCAAGACGGTTGATAATATCATCATTAAAAACAACCTGGCGGATCTGGAGTTTAAAGCCAATTTAAATGTCAAGGGAACCATTCCTGCCCCGGTGCTATCCGGCCGGGCTGAAAACGCCTACACCGGTGAAATTATCCTCGGAGAAAGAAAATATACGGTCGAAAGGATCCGGGTAGATTTTCTTGGCCAGGAGAACCTTGAACCTAATCTCGACATTCTGCTTAAAAGCACGGTCTATGACCAGCAGGAAGAGTTAGAGGTCAGCCTGGTTCTGAGCGGAACGCCATCCGAACTTAAATTTTCTCTGACTTCCAATCCAACCAGATCAACCGAAGACCTGGCTTCACTCCTTCTGACCGGCAAGAGCCTGAAGGAAGTTCAGGGCTCGGCTCTTAATACGATTAGCGGCCAGCTGGTTACATTTTTCTCCAGTCCTTTAACTTCACCGGTTACCAGGACTCTGGAAAAATGGCTTAAAGCGGAAGATGTTATTCTGGAGCCAATGAATATTGCCACCCTTCAGGATCCTGGCGCCCGTCTGACTATCAGGAAAAAAATGACCAGGCAAGCAGCTATAACCTATTCGATTGACCTGACCAACAGCCAGTATCAAACCTGGATTTTTGATTACCAGCTGAATCATAATTTTTCTCTGCGGGGATTCCGTCAGGATAACGGGGTGGTCGGGGCCAACCTCAGGCACAGGATTCCCATCGGGGGCCGCTCCAGCCAGCCGGCACCGGGGTCAGTCAGGCCAGCCGCGAAAGAACTGGAAAAGATAGAAATTACAGGTGAGACTGTTTTCCCGCCCGCCCAGCTCCAGAAAGTTCTTAAGTTAAAAGCCGGGAAAAAATATAAATCTTCAGACTGGTCCAAGGCTTTAAACCGGCTGGACGCCTTCTACCGGAAAAAGGGCTATTTCAATTATAAAGTATCCCGGGAGATGGAAACCACTGACCGCGAGACAGATATTGTTAAACTAAACATCCAGGCCAATCAACCGGTCAATTTTAACTTCACCGGTGATAAAATTACAAAAAAAATCAGGAAGAAAGCTTTAAACACCTGGGTCAGCCGGTTGCCGGAAGAGGCTAACCTTTATCAGCTGCGGTCTAACCTCCTGGCCGAATTAAACCGTCAGGGCTTTTACCGGGGCGAAGTTCTGATTGATAAAAACCGGACTGATGACCGAATAGAGTATCTGATCGAAATTAAGAAAAACGGACAGTGGAAAATTGCTTCCTTTGAGCTGGAGGGTGAGCCAGTTTTTGAGGCTTCTCTGCTGAAACGAGTCTTTGCCAGTTATTTTGGAGCTAAAGCTAAGGGGCTCTGGAATCTGGTTTATGACCGCCGGGTGGCCCTGCAACTTCTTCAATATTTTTATCAGGAAAATGGCTATCTTAAGGCCAGAATAAGCAACCCGGTCATTAACGAAGATGAAACAAAAAGGCTGATTTATATTACCTTGAAGATTGAAGCCGGAGCTCAAAGCCGGGTAGCTTCTCTGGCTTTCAGCGGCAATTCTCATTTTAGCCAGGAGGAATTGCTGGCTGACCTGGAGCTAAAACCGGGGACTATCTTTAGCTGGCCAGCTTTAAGTCAGGCCAGGGTTAACATTATCAATAAATACCGGGGGGCTGGATTTAAAGACATTGCCGTTGAAGCCGGAGCTGAAGCCAGAAAGGACACTCCGGATTACGAGGTCAACTTCACCATCAATGAGGGCCAGATTTACCGCATTTCTCAGATAGAATTGACCGGTCTCAGGCGGGCCAGGCCGGCATTTGTCTCGAGTGCCGCCGGTCTTAAACCAGGCGACCCGCTTAGCCTGGAGAGACTGGCTCAAGCTCAGAAAAACCTCTATGACACCTCTGTTTTCCAGGCAGTCAATATCGGCTCTGAACCAGAAGAGGAAAAAAACTACGAAGAAAAGGTAAAGGTTTCTCTTCAGGAGAATCCCTGGCTGAGCCTGACTTATGGCCTTCAATATAATTCAGAAACTTACTTTGAAGGTTTAGGCCAGATCGATTTTAATAACCTTTTTGGCCGGGGCTGGAACAGCCTCCTTTATTTCAGGGCTAATGCCAGGCAGCAGGAAGCTCGAGTTTCTTTGAAGATACCCTATATCTTTTCCTGGAAGACTGATTTTCTTCTGTCCGGTTATTATTCAAAATATGACAAAGACCTGTATACCACAAAAGAGGTTGGAGCCAGCTTCCAGCAAAAGATTATGATAGTCAGAGGTTTCAATCTGAGCTGGGTCTATAAGTTATCAAAAATCCACGATTATGAGGAGAATCCCATCGGACCCTTCCCTTATGATGTGAAAGTGACCAGTTCAGAATTTTCGATTCTGCTTGACCGTGATACCAGAGATGACCGTTTTGACCCGCGCCGGGGCTCATTGCTGTCAGTCAGTTTAAGCTATTCCCCCAGTTTGTTGGGTTCGAGTCTTTCCTATTTTCGCTCCTTTTCTCAATTCACCATGTACCGGGACATCGGGCCGGGCTTCATCTGGGCTTCCAGTTACCGTTTAGGCCTGGCCAGTGCTTTTGGTGATACTTTAATTCCGAGCAAAAGATTCTTTGCCGGCGGTGGCACCAGTATCAGAGGATTCAAGTTGGATGCCGTCGGGCCGCAGGACATCTGGACTGGATTGCCGGAAGGCGGCGAAGCCATGGTTGTTATTAATGAAGAATTGCGTTTTCCTATTTATAAAATAGTCAGAGCGGTGCTTTTCTTTGATGCCGGCAATGTCTATTCAACCCTGAGAGATTTTAATCCCCTTAAACTCAGAACCGGAGCCGGACTTGGCTTAAGAATAGACACTCCAGTTGGCCTCCTCCGGGTTGATTATGGTTTTAACTTAAAACCAAGGGCCGGAGAAAAGCGGAGTTCAATCTTTTTCAGTCTGGGTCAGGCTTTTTAAAGCTTATCAGCCAACCCGGCTAAGCAGGCTTTTGACCTGAGGGGCTTCTGGAGCATTGGGAGCCAGATAGACAAACTTATTGAAATGGACAATCATCAGATCTTTCCGCCCTTTCTGGTTATAAGCCAGTCCCAGCTGATAATGGCCATAGGCATGATTGCCTTTTAACTGAAGGCATTTTTCCAGGTCAGCGATGGCCAGATCAAGCTTCTTCTGATAACCCCGGAGCAGCCCCCGGTGAAAATAAGCCTCGGCGCAGTTGGCATCTTTTTGAATGGCCAGGTTAAGCTGGGTTTCGGCACTGGTATAATTGGCCTTTTTAGTATAATACTGGCCAAGACCGATGTAACCATAGGGGGAATCGGGTGCAGCTTGAACAATTTTATTAAAATAGGTCAGAGCAGCTTCGGGATTATTTTGCTTGATCAGGACTGAACCAAGATAATAATAAAGGTCATTATTGACGAATTTTTCAGCGATGAGCTTATCAAAAATAGCTTTGGCTTCGGCTGTCTGGCCGCCTTCAAAATAGGCGATGCCAGATTTCAGTCTGTCTAACTGGCTGGTCTGGGCCGAGGCTAACTGGCCCAGAAGAGAAATGGCCAGAACTAAAATTACCAGTTCCAGCCAGCTGGCCTGTTTTGTTTTCTTCATCGGTTCCTCCTGTTTAGCTCATTATGACTAACGAGCTGATCTTCAAATTAACATATATCATAATTGTACTGGCTGAATCAAATCACGGGCGGGAACCGGCCAGAATTGAAAAACAACGGATCAGCCGCCTGGAGGCCAGGGACAGGGCTCCAAGATTGACAACCTGGCTTCCAACCGTGTAGACTATGTTCAGTCATTAAAGACGTTTTTATTTCAGGAGGGAAAAATGGTCGGAGAAAAGAAGACAATAGCAGCTAAGAAGAAGGTGACTGCCAAAAAAGTGGCGAGAGGGAAGAAGCCGGCAGCAAAAAAGGCGGCCAGTTATACGAAGGGTTATGAATGTAAGCTCTGCGGCTACCGGCTGGTCGTTGACCGTGACTGTGATTGCGGTGAAGAACATGTCATTCTTTGCTGCGGTCAACCGATGAAAAAGGTGAGAATCGCCGGCTAAGTATTTTACCTGCCTCTGGTAAGCCTGTTTCCTCAGGGAACTTTCTCTTTAAACAACCTTGAGCGGAGGAGGGAATGGGTGTAGATTTTTCTCAAAAAAAAAGGCTTGGTTATCTGGAAGGCTACATTTCGATTGTTCTTAACACCGGCCTGTTCTTTCTCAAATTCATAGTTGGCCAGAAAGTTGGTTCAATTGCCATGGTGGCTGATGCCTGGCATACTCTGTCAGACACCCTCACCTCGATGGTGATTATTGTCGGCTTCTGGCTGGCTTTCAGGCCGCCTGACAAAGAGCATGCTTTTGGCCATGGCAAAGCTGAATCGGTGGCTTCCATAGTTATTGCCACCTTGTTAGGCGTGGTTGGTGGTTATTTCTGTTACGGATCTGTCCTCAAGTTAATTCATCATCAGGCGATGAGTTTCAGCCTGCTGGCCATTATTGTCTTTGCGCTCTCCGCCGGGCTCAAAGAAGCTTTAGCCCAGTTCGCCTTCTGGGCCGGGAAAAAGGTCAACTCCTCTTCACTACGGGCTGATGGCTGGCACCACCGGAGCGATGCCGTGGCTTCTCTTTTAATCGTGGTTGGGGCCCTGTTCAGCCAGAGGTTCTGGTGGCTTGATGGCCTTCTGGGGATAGGTGTGTCTCTCTTGATATTGCATGCTAGTTTGACTATCATCCGCAGTTCAGCCAGCTATCTAATCGGTGAAAGTCCCGCTGATGATGTCGTCCAACGTGTTAAGGGCTCGGTTAAGGCTGAGTTCCCTCAACTCGAAGGCATCCATCATCTTCATGTCCATAATTATGGTGAGCACAGCGAGGTCACGGCTCATCTCAAGGTGCCGGGGGCCATGCGGGTGGATCAGGCTCATGAAATAGCGACCAGAGTTGAGGAACTCATGAAGAAAGAATTCGCAGGAGATGTGACCATTCATGTCGAACCGGAAAAACATGGCCAGGACGGCAGCGACTGATCATCCACTGGCTGATTATTTTAAGTTTTTGGGGACGGGCGGGGCCCGGTTTGTGGTGGCTAAACAGGTGAGGGCCTCGGGCGGCATATTTCTTAGTTTCCGGGGGAAAAAGATGATACTTGACCCGGGCCCGGGAGCTCTGGTCAGACTGGTTCACAGCCGTCCTCCTCTTGACCCAACCAGCCTCGAAGCTATCTTCCTGACTCACAAGCATATTGACCATTCTAACGACGTCAATATCCTGGTTGAGGCTATAACTTCTGGCGGTTTTAAAAAGCGGGGAGTACTGTTCGCTCCAGGAGAATGTCTGGGGGGCCAGGAAGCGGTGGTCTTCAATTACCTCAGAGATTATCTGGAGCGGATTGAAGTTCTCACCGCCGAAAAAGAATACTGGCTGGGAGAGCTTAAAATCAAAACTTCTATCCGTCATCTTCATGGGGCTGAAACCTACGGCCTGAAATTTTATCTGCCGGGTGCGACAGTCGGTTTCCTGACCGATACCAAGTTTTTCCCTGGTCTGATTAAAGCCTATCAGGATGTTTCTATTCTGGTTCTTAACGTGGTCAGAGCTGGGTCCCGGGAAGAGGATAAGATCTTGCACCTGACGGCCAGTGAGGCGGGCGAAATTATCAGAGAGGTGAAGCCGCAGAAGGCCTATCTGACTCATTTTGGAATGACCATGCTCCGGGCTGATCCCAGGAAGGTAGCTGAAAAATTGAGTGAACAGACAGGTCTTGAAGTCATGGCCGCTTATGACGGTCTGACTGTCAAGCTTGAGGCTGGTAATTAATACTTGCTTAATTCCTACTAAAATGATAGGATATAAGTTGAAAGCTGAGGCTGAATAAGTTAAACTAAGAGTCAAGGCCGGGAAACTGGCCTTGATCTTAAGGAGAAAATGGATGAAAGAAAAAGTCGAGGAAGTCCTGAATAAAATCAGGCCAGCCCTTCAGGCCGATGGCGGTGATGTTGAACTGGTGGATGTGGTTGACGGGGTGGTCTCTGTCCGGCTGGTAGGTGTCTGCGGCGGCTGCCCGATGTCTCAGATGACACTTAAGATGGGTATTGAGCGTTTGCTCAAGAAGGAAATTCCAGAAATTAAGAGTGTGGTGTCAGTTTGAGGCTGACCAGCCTGGTGGCTGCCAGACAGGTTCCCGGTCTCTGCCTGCAGGTAAGAGCGTTAGCTCAACCGGGTTTTTGAAACTCTAAGCCGCCGGCGGTCAAACTGATTCTGGTTTAGGCCTGATCATGGAACAGGATCAACTGAAAGAAGAAATAACCCGCCTCAAGATAGAAAAAAGTGCGGTTATTTTTGCTCATAATTATCAGCCAGCTGAGATTCAAGATATAGCTGATATTGTCGGTGACTCTTTAGAGCTGAGCCGACTGGCGGCTCAAGCTGAAGCCCGATTGATTATTTTTGCCGGTGTTTATTTTATGGCCGAAACGGCTAAGATTCTGGCTCCGGATAAAAAGGTGGTAATACCCGAGCCGCAAGCTGGCTGCCCGCTGGCGGACATGGCCAGCCAATCTGACCTCATTGAGATGAAGAAAAAATTCCCTGGAAGAAAAGTGATTTCCTATGTCAATACTACGGCTGGAGTCAAGGCTGAAACTGATATCTGCTGCACCTCCGCTAATGCGGTTAAGCTGGTTAACAGCCTGCCCGATGAAGAGATAATCTTTGTGCCAGACCGCAACCTGGCCAGTTATGTTAGATTAAAGACCGGCAAGCGAATAATCGCCTGGAATGGCTATTGCCCGGTTCATGAGGAGATTAGGGTCACCCATTTGCTGGAGGCTAAAGCTTCTCATCCTGAAGCTGAAATCTGGGCCCACCCCGAGTGCCGGCCTGAAGTTCTCGAGCTGGCTGACCGGGTTCTATCCACCGGGCAGATGATCAATGAAGCCAGAAAGACGGCTGCAGACGAGATTATCATCGCTACTGAAACCGGCCTCCTCCATCGATTAGGTCAGGACAATCCAGGTAAAAAATTCTATCCAGTCAGGTCGGAAGCTGTCTGTCCGGAGATGAAAAAAAACAGTCTGGAGAAAGTTTACCTGGCTTTATTGGAGGAGAAACCAGAAGTTATAGTTGATGAAGAAATAGCCGCTAAGGCCCGGACAGCCATTGACCGGATGATCTGGTTTGTCTAAAAAAACAGAGGCAAACCTTGTTTGTTATATAATCGGCAAATAAAAAAGAAGAAAGAGGAGGATCAATGAAAAAATTAACAGAAAATTCTCTGCGAGCGGCCTTGGCCGGGGAAAGTCAGGCTCATCTGAAGTACAAGTTCTATGCCGAACAGGCTAAGAAAGAAAACCTGCCCAACATTGCCAGGCTATTTGAAGCTGCTTCTATGTCGGAACAGGTTCATGCCGGGAACTATCTGAAGGTCCTTAACGAGGAAGGCAAGACAGCCGAAAATCTTGACCGGGCTCTTCAGGGCGAGACTTTTGAAGTGGAAGACATGTATCCAGCTTATATAGCCGTGGCCAAAGAGCAAGGCGAAAATAAAGCAGTCATGTTTTTTCAAGCGGCTCTGGCCACTGAGAAAGTTCATGCCGGTCTTTATAGCCGGGCGAAGGAAGCTGCTCAGCAGGGCAAAGATGTCGAGCTCCCCGAGATTTATATCTGCCCGGCCTGCGGTTTTGCTATGGAAGGAGAAGCTCCCGAGCGCTGCCCAATCTGTGGCACCCCTAAAGATAAGTTTGTCAAATTTTGAAGAGTTTGATCCAAGCCAGCCAGCTAAAAGAGGCGGGTTAATGTGTTTCTTTAAGAAAGAGACAGGACTGATTAGCTAACCCGGATTCAGTTCACTTTGTATTTTATTGGGCTTTTGATGAGATAGAAAAGCTGGTAAAATCTGGTAAAATACAGAAGGAGCTAAGATGAAGCACGCCTGGAGGGTTGGCCGGATAGCTGGCGTCGAAATTAAAATTGACTCGAGCTGGATAGTAATCTTTCTGCTCTTCACTTTTTCCTTAGCTGCTTTTTATTTTCCTCATGCTTTTCCGGCGTCCAACCATGGCTATTACTGGCTGCTTGGTCTTATCACCAGCTTGCTGGTTTTTGCCTCAGTCTTGTTTCATGAGCTGGCTCATTCGGTGGTGGCCAGGAAACAGGGGGAAAAAGTTGAGGACATTACCCTTTTTATTCTGGGCGGTGTGGCCCGCATCAGTGAAGAACTCAAAGAGCCAAAGAAGGAATTTTACCTGGCCCTGGCCGGACCAGTTTCGAGCTTTATTCTGGGTGGACTATTTCTGCTGCTATCATTCGGCTTGAGAAATATTTCCCATCCGGTTCAAGTTGCTTCGGCTTATCTGGCCTACATTAATCTGGTCCTGGGGGGATTCAATCTGCTGCCTGGTTTTCCGATGGACGGTGGACGGGTACTGAGGGCTATTCTCTGGCGGGCAACTGGTGACCTGAAAAGAGCCACCAGAATAGCTTCCAGTGTCGGGCAGGGAATTGCTTTTCTCTTGATCTTTATCGGCCTGGTTCAGTTTTTCAGGGGAAACTTAGGTGGGTTATGGATGGTGTTGATTGGCTGGTTTCTCCACACAGCTTCAGTTCAAGGTTATTCTCAGGTTCTCCTCAAATCGGCTCTACAGGATCTTAAAGCTTCTGATTTAATGGAAAGAAATTTTATTTCGGTCCACCCGGAGCTGCCAGTTGAAACGCTGGTTCACGATTACATTCTTAAAAAGCGGGAAAGGGTATTTCTGGTCACCGATCAGGATGTTTTTCGGGGACTGGTTTGCCTGGAGGATGTCAAAAAATTCCCCCGCTCGCGCTGGCCGGAACTAAAAGTTAGCGATATTATGACGCCGGTGGAAAAGATTATCTCCATCAAACCAGAAGCTAACGGGGATGAGGTCTTGAATAATCTGGTCAGTAACGAAGTCAATCAGTTGCCAGTGCTGGAGGGTGGCCGGGTGGTCGGGATTATTACCCGGAATGATGTGCTCCGGCTGCTTCAGCTCCGGACTGATCTCGGTGTCTGAGCAGGGACGAAGGGGAAGAGGCATGAGTGAGATAAAAAAAAACCCGGAAAGGAAAAAAGAAAGCGACCGGTCAGAAAAAATATCAAAAGTCTTTGACAGCGAGCAAAGGGGAGAAGAGCCAGAAGCCAGAGTAAAAAAAATAATAAAACTTTTAAGAAAAGAGTACCCGTCGCCGCAGACAGCTCTCCATTACCGGACTCCCTTTGAACTGTTAATTGCCACCATTCTGGCTGCCCAGTGTACTGATGAAAGAGTCAATAAGGTCACTCCCGGGCTTTTTAAAAAATATCCGGCGGTTGAAAATTTTGCCCGGGCCAGACAGGAAGAACTTGAAAAAGAGATCAGGTCCACCGGCTTTTTCCGGAATAAGGCCAGGAATATAATTGCGCTATCGGCCAAGCTGGTAGAAGAATATGGGGGGAAAGTTCCAGATTCGATGGAAGAGCTGATCAAGCTGCCGGGTGTGGCCAGAAAGACAGCCAATATTGTTCTGGCTTCAGCTTATAAAAAAGCCGAAGGTATCGCTGTTGATACGCATGTGAAGAGACTGGCCGGAAGGCTTGGACTCAGCCAGCAGACCCAGCCCGAAAAAATAGAAAAAGACCTGATGGCCATCGTGCCCCGGGCTGACTGGCTTGATTTTAATTTTCTCTTTGTCGAGCATGGGCGAAAAATTTGCCAGGCCAAAAAGCCGCGCTGCCTGGAGTGCGTTCTGAAGGAACTCTGCCCATCGTTCGGGAAACTGTCAGCAATTGCAGCTGGAGCGGAAAAGAGGGGGAGATGAATGCCAAGGCGTGAAGCCAGGCTCTATGACCGGCTCGAAGAGCAGCGGGTTGGCTGTCGCCTGTGTGCCCACAGGTGCGTGCTGGCGGAGGGCCAGTTCGGTATCTGCGGGGTCAGACAGAATGTGGAGGGCAGGCTTTATACTTACGTTTATGAAGAGGTGATTGCTGCTCATGTTGATCCGATTGAGAAAAAACCGTTTTTTCACTTTTTGCCCGGAAGTGAAGCTTTGTCCATAGCTACCATCGGCTGCAATTTCCAGTGCCCATTCTGTCAGAACTGGGAAATCTCGCAGGCGAGAATATCCGGGGACGTAGAGGGACTGCGGAGCAGCCATCTGGCGGTAGAGGAAGTGGTCAGGCAGGCTAAGCTCAATCACTGCGCCAGCATTTCTTATACTTATACCGAGCCGACCATTTTCTTTGAGTATGCTTATGATGTGGCCAAGCTGGCTAAAGAGGAAGGAATCAGAAACAATTTTGTGACCAACGGTTTTATGACGGCTGAAGCCCTGGAAACAATTAAACCATATCTTGATGCGGCCAATGTTGATCTGAAATTTTTCCAGGAAGAAAAATATAAGAAAATCTGCAAGGCTAAGCTGCAGCCGGTGCTTGACTCCATCAAAAAGATGAAGGAATTGAATATCTGGGTGGAGGTCACGACGCTGGTTATCCCCGGGGAAAATGATTCGCGGCAAGAGCTTCAGGATATGGCCAGGTTTTTAGCCAGTGTTGATCCCGATATTCCCTGGCATCTGAGCCGCTTTCATCCTAACTATAAATACCTTGACAACGAGGCTACACCTGTGGAGACGCTGAGGATGGCCCGTGACATTGGCCGGGAGGCCGGGCTGAATTATATATATGTGGGGAATGTCTGGGGTGAGGGAGAGGATACGGTTTGCCCGGGATGCGGGGCGCTGCTCATCGAACGAGAAGGTTTTACCGTCAGGAAGAATAGAATTCAGGCTGGCCATTGTCCCGATTGCGGCCGCCGCATCGCCGGTGTTTTCTAAAAACAGGGGACACAATCTATATTTCCTATTTTTTTATAAGCTGCCTAAGCCGAGCAGCAGCGATTCTGGCTTGATTATGTTTATTTCTGGTGAAATAATAAATAACAGTCGCAAACTTCTGTCGGCCTAATTTGATAATTTAAAAAATTAAAGCCAGAAGCCGTAATTTTCTAAAGAGGAATCGGCAAAAAGGAGCGGTTATGTTTGGCCCTTGTTGCGGACAGCGGCTCGGCTGCTCAGTCCTGGCCGGGTGGGCCCGGTTTTAAAAAGCCAATGAACAAAAAAATAGGAAATATAGATTGTGTCCCCATTTTATATGAGTTTCTGCCTCATATGGCCGATGCTAAATTCCGGGCTTACGGGCATTCGCTGGAGGAAGTACTGGCTAATGCTGCAACGGCTCTGGTTTCTTTAATGTGGGCTGCAGACAGAGTCAGACCGATCAGGAAAGAATCCATAAAAGTCGAAGCTTCAAGCCTCGAGCAACTGACGGTTAAATTTTTGACAGAATTCCTTTACCTTCTGGATGTGAAATCATTTCTGCTGGCTAAAGTTGAGTCCATCCAGGTGGAGGAAGCTCAAAAGGATGGCCGTAAGCTCTATCGGCTGGAAGCAGAAGTAGCTGGCGATAGTGCGTCGCCTGAGTATGAAATATACGGGCTGGTTAAAGCCGTAACTTACAATGAAATGAAAATAGAAAAAACCGACGGCCTCTGGCTGCTGGAGGTCGTGGTTGATATGTGAGGGGAAAATGGATTTAGTCAGGATAAGCGAGTACAGCTGGGAGATACCAAAATCCGGCCAGATGAGGGTCCCGGCCAGGATTTATGCTTCAAAGCGTCTCATTGACCTGGCCGGACGGGACCAGACTTTGCAGCAGGCTAAAAATGTAGCTTGCCTCCCGGGCATTCAGAGGATGTCTTATGTCATGCCGGATGCCCACCAGGGCTATGGCTTTCCGATTGGTGGCGTGGCGGCCTTTGACCTTGATGAAGGAATTATTTCCCCGGGCGGCGTTGGCTATGACATCAATTGCGGGGTCAGGCTCCTGCGAACAGATTTTAAGGAGAGTGACCTCGTTGCCAGAAAAAAAGAGCTGCTGGCCGAAATCTTTAAGGAAGTCCCGGCCGGGGTGGGGAAGGGAGGAGTTACGAAACTCAGCAGCCGGGTGCTAAAAGAGATATTGATCAAAGGAGCCAGGTGGGCGGTCGAAGGAGGCTATGGCTTAGCCGAAGACCTCGACCGGACTGAAGAAGGCGGCCAGATGAAGGAGGCTTCCTGCGAATTTATCTCAGAACGGGCGCTGGAAAGGGGCATACCACAGCTCGGGACACTCGGAGCAGGCAATCATTTTCTGGAAATTCAAAAGGTTGACGAAATTTATGATGAAAAAGTTGCCCTGGCATTTGGTATTGAGGAAAGAGATCAGATTCTGGTCATGATTCACTGCGGCAGCCGTGGGCTCGGACATCAAATTGCTACCGATTACATTGAGCTGATGGGGAATGAGTTTGGCTTTAAGGATTTGCCTGACCGGGAATTAATCAATGCTCCTTTCAAGTCCAGGCTCGGCCAGCAATATTATAAGTCAATGTGTGCGGCGGTTAATTATGCTTTTGCCAACCGGCAGATGATTGCTCACTGGGTAAGAAGCGTGTTTGAAAAGGTGATGGGTGAAGCCAGAGGGATGCGGCAAATATATGATGTTTGCCACAACGTGGCCAAAGTGGAAAAACACACCGTCAATGGTCAGGAAAAGATGCTCTGTGTCCATCGGAAAGGGGCGACCAGAAGTTTCGGCCCTGGAAGAGCTGAGATTCCAGCTGTTTATCGGTATGTCGGGCAGCCGGTGCTGATCCCGGGCAGCATGGGCACGGCCTCTTATATTCTGGCCGGGACGGCGGAAGCTGAAGAGCTGAGCTTTAGCTCAACCGCCCACGGAGCCGGCCGGGTGATGAGCCGTAATGAAGCCCTGCGGCGTTTCCGGGGAGAGCAGATCAGAGAGGAGCTGGCGAAAAAAGGGATTGAACTTAAAGCGACCAGCTGGAAAGGTGTGGCTGAAGAGGCCGCTGCCGCCTACAAAGATGTGGATGAAGTGGTCAAAGTGTCGCATGAGACTGGCCTGGGGAAATTAGTCGCGCGTCTCGTCCCGGTCGGCGTGATGAAAGGCTGAAAACAGGGGACACAATCTATATTTCCTATTTTTTTTATTAGATAAGCGGAGGCAACTATTGTTTGCTTCTATTCATGTCAGGCTAGACACAAATAGCGGACAAAGGCCATCAATTCCTGATAGCTTAACTTGATAGTCGGAAAAATCAAAGTAGTAAAATAGTGCTTTCCCGGAAGAATTGAGCATAAAATAAGCGATGATGAACGCCATTTATTTGGGACGATGATTTCTCTGTTTGTTCGGAGTCCTTGCTCAGAATCTGATAAAGCTCAGTTCGAAGAGCCGATAGACAGAAAAATAGGAAATATAGATTGTGTCCCTAGTTTATTATGTCACGGCGGCGCGAGGCCGGCGTCACCGATAACTTGGTTATTTTCCCGCCTCTAACCTGTCCTTCGATGACTGTTCTGTAGGGCGCGCAAACCCGGAAATCCACATCCCAATCGGAAGGCCAGGCCGGAAGCAGAAAAATCTTTTTGCCGTCGGTTTGGATCAACATCGCCTGAAGAGTTTTGAGTAAGACTCCGCCGTGATCCTGGTCTGGAATCCAGTCGAAATTTGGCCCCCAGAAAGCAGGGAACCGTGATTCCTTATGCCAGTTCTTAGCCCGCCCAACAACTGACTGACGCGCCTCTTCGGTCAGCCCTAAATAGGCCATGAAAATATCGTCCTGCCGCCAGCCAGAATTACCCCTGTCCTCACGATGGTTTAGCGCCTCGATCCCCAGCTCGATTCCTGGCCTGCCAAGAGCGATCCGCCGATAAGGGAAAACTGCATAAAGTTCAGGATTTTCGATGTTATTCTTATTGGCAAATTGCTCAGCCGCCGCCAGCATTTTCACCCCATCAATTTCACGCACCGGTAGCTCCGGCATTTTGTCGTGCATACGCTGCCAGAGAGCCTTTTCCTCGGGGCTGACCCGGCCACCGGCCATTTCCAGCAGCCGTTCAGTCACTGCCAGGATTCCAGCTATCTCCGGCATCGGATTGCGGCAATCCCACCAGGTCTCGAGGGCCTGGGCTGGTTCCATGATGATTTTGCCCTTCTCATCCACCTGGTAATGGAGGTCATAGAAAGTCAGGATATCGTGAGCCAGAGGCAGCAGTTGTTCGCTCAGCAGCTTTTCATTCAGGGTATGCTCATAGTTATCCAGCATCATATAAAGTAGCTCAATTCCGCCCTGCCATTCCCAGCGGTGCCAGCGGCTTTCATTCTCGACCACAGTCCTTTTCTCGCGCGGAGTCCAGCCATAAGACTCATTAAAAGCTGCACCCCAGAAATAGACGCACTCATTAAAATAAGCGCCGTCATGGCCGAAATAATGCCGGGTGCGGTAGCGGGCCATCTTCAGAACATCGCCGGTATACATGCGGTAAAGCGGCTCGAGCAGGTCGAAGTCACCGGAAGTACACATGCTGATATAAGGCAACCGGGTATTCTGCCACCAGTAGCCTGGCCCCCAGCGGCGGTAATCGGCATCACCGGGACTGCCTGGATTGGGCACGGTAAAAATTGAGCCATTGAATTTAATTGGATACTGGCCCCGGCCGGCGCAGGCATTGATAAACCGCTGAAGGACATAAGCCCGGCTCAGGATATAAGTGTCATCATTGGGATCCGGGCTGCCGCTCGCCGAATGGGAGTGGATATCAATCCAGCTCCGCCGCCAGAATGCCTCCCACCACGCGCGGTGGCGGCTGAGCCTGGTGGCTAAAGGAATTTTTTCCGTCGAGGCCATGAGTTCTTGCGTCGCCTTGAGCCAGGCTGCCGGTGTTGACGGGTGCTGGGTGAGGACATAAATACTAAAAAGGTGAGACTTCGAGGATGGAGAGCGCAGATTAAGGTCATCCAGCCGGTTGGCAGCTTTTCCGCTGGTGGTGATAACAGCACCAAAAGTCCTGTGAAGAATCGGATCAGGCTGCTCGAATCCCTCCATATTCTGGAGTTTGGCGCAGAGAGCTGGTCCTACGGACTTTATATTATGATGATACCAGCCGATGCGATCGCTGAGACCGGGGAAGCCGCTGAGACTGCTAAGAACTGTATCGGGCTCGACCACGGTTGGAAAGTGCTGGTTTCCCGGCACATCGTGATCAAAATGGACATCGCTGACTTCAATTGACGGTAGTTCCAGAGGCGCCGTTCGCCACAGCTCAATAGAGGCGGTGGCTTCAACCGGCCTTTTTCCGTCGATAGCGACATAGACTACTGGATGATTGGCATCAGCCCAAACCCTCATCACGACTTTACCTTCTCCTTCGCCGGCTTGAATTTCGATGGTTGCCTCATTCAAGCGAAGAGTCTGACTGAAGGCTTTTGATTGGAGGAGGGGATTGGGATTGAGGTGCACTCTTATCCGCCCGAGTTTAAGCAGCCTGCAATTATCATCCCAGGAATCAGTCTTGCCAATATAAAAAAGCAGGTCGCCGCTTTCTTCTACCCAGACGTTGAGACTGATATCTCCATTTCCGGCCGGCATCGTCCCCCAGGTATTCTGGCTGGGGGAACTCCAGACGATGTTGTATTTATCGAGGCTGCGGACAGGATCATAACCGCTTCTTATACAACCATAAATAATTAGTGAGATTAAAATCAATAATGATATCCGGGTAAATAAAGCCAGGCTGGATGAGGTTGGCTCTGGGATATGGGATTTTTTCATCGCAGTTAGCATGGATCATTCCTTTTTCCTTTTTTACACCAACCGCTGCTGATTATCAACGGGGATCAGCTGTGCCAGATAAGGCTGTTATGTCTCCGCAGTGTCAATTACCAGGGTAAACAAAACGAAAAAAATATATTTTTAAATTAGTACTTGACAAATAGTAACGAATACATTACATTATGAGTCGTATGGGTAACATTTTGATACCCGTAGGTAATTAGGTAATAATGAAAGGAAAAAAAACATGAACGAAAGCATTGAACGCCTTGATCAGAAACGGAAAGGAGCTCTGAAGACCTACGTGCTTGGTGGCTTGCTTTTCTATGGCGCCTGGATTTTCAGGTTTATATTACGGGAAACAGGACATCTAACCGACGCTCTCGATTATGCCATTGCTGTGCCCTTTGCCATTGGCGTGATTATCCTGCTTTATTCATTTGTCAGGGTGCTTCAGGTTCGACGGGCAATGGAGAAAAATCCTGAGTTCATGGCAGCTCTGGATGACGAGCGGGTCAGGATAAACATTCTTCTGGCCTTTAAGTTCGGTTTTTTTGCCATCCTGGCCGGGTTGATCTTTTTTGCTGTTTTTAACTTCTTTTCTCCCATCAAGGACGTTAACGCCATTTTCATAGGGCTTCTGTTGTTAGGGGCTTTTGCTTACGTGTTGAAATTCTACATTCTGGAAAGGGATTAACCATGCCAGGGGATAAACTCCACAATACCCTGAAAGTCCATCGTGCCCGGCTGGACTGGACACAGGAAGAACTGGCGAGCCGGGTAGGTGTTACTCGCAAGACCATTAACACTATTGAAAACTGCGTCTTTGTGCCCTCCACTGTGCTGGCTCTCAAGCTGGCCAGGGTTTTCGGCGTCAAGGTCGAAGACCTCTTCCAGCTGGCAGATGAGGACAGCTCGGGAATAATGGAGAAAACGGACTGATTCGACAACCGGGAAAACGGGCGACAATTATCATAAGAGGGACAGAAGCCTGTTAAAAGGCAGGGTGTTGACAACATCCTGCCTGGTCAGCCAGGCCCGGCGGGCAATCCCCAGACCATAGCGCATCATGCCGAATCCATGAGCATAATGGGTATCAGTCCCGATTGAAATCAGGATTCCCTTCTCTTTAGCTTTTTTCAAGTTAAATTCATCCAGGTCTAACCGGTCATAGTAAGCATTGAGCTCAAGGACTTTTTTATATTCAGCTGTGGCCTCAATGATTTTATCCACATCAATGTCATAACCCTCCCGCCCGGAAATAAGTCTGCCCGTCGGATGACCGATGATATTGACCAGAGGGTGTTTCAGCGCCGATATGATTCTTTCAGTGACATTTTTCTTAAAGCCGGAATGAATAGAGGCAACTACCAGATCAAGTTTTTTCAGCAATTCTTCCGGGCAGTCAATGGTGCCATCGCCCAGGATGTCAACTTCTATCCCTTTAAGAAGCTTAATTCCTTTAAGCTTGCTATTGAGCTTATCTATCTCTTTTATCTCTTCGGCCAGGCGGTCCGGGCTTAAACCGTGGGCATATCTCGCTGCCTGGGAATGATCACAGATGGCGATATAGCTATAGCCAAGCTGCTTCCCATGCTCAGCCACCTCCTCCAGGGTCATTACCCCGTCGCTCCAGTTGCTGTGAACATGGAGATCGCCTTTGATGTCCGCTGGCTCGACGATAACCGGCAGTTTTCCTTCGAGGGCCAGCTCTATTTCTCCTCGATCTTCTCTCATTTCCGGCGGAAAAACAGGCAGCCCGAACACACCATAAACTTCTTCCTCGGTCTTGCCGGCAATTTTTTTCTCGCCCCGGAAAACGCCATATTCTGAAATTTTAAGTCCTTTATCCTTGGCCAGCCCCCGCAGCTTAATATTATGGGCTTTGGAGCCGGTAAAATACTGAAGAGCGGCTCCATATTCTTCCTGTTCGACGATTCTTAAATCTACCTGCCGCTCTCCGAGCTCGGTCTGGATTAAGATTGAACCCTTGGTTTCACCTTCAGCCAGAACTCTAATCGTCTTTGGAAAAGACACGAAGTGCTTGATAATCTTCAGCCCGTCCCGGCCAGTCGCCAGAATATCAATATCGCCAACCGTCTCTTTCATCCGCCGCAGCGAACCGGCCGTTGAGACGTGGCTTATGCCTTCAGCTTTCTTCAGGTAATCAATGACTTCCTCAGCAATGGTCATAGCCTCATAAATCGGCATTCTTTCCTGGGCATGCTCAAAGAGTTCGATGCCCTTTTTGATATTTTCAACTTTCTTTTCTCCCATCCCGTAGAGTTTTTCCAGGCTGCCGTCGTTTATCACTCGCTTGAGGTCGTCAAGATTATTAACTTTAAGTTCCTGATGCATCAGGTGGATGGTTTTGCCGCCCAGGCCAGGAATCTCGAGAAGCTTGAGCAATGGCTCGGGCACTTCCTTCATAACCTCTTCATATCTGGTAATCTTACCGGTCTGGAGATACTCTTCGATCTTTTCAGCCATGCCCTTGCCGATGCCGGGAACTTCTGACAGCTTGCCCTGGGCCACCAGCTCGGCCACATCTGTTGTCAAATCTTCGAGAACCCGGGCTGCTTTCTGGTAAGCTACCACCTTAAAGCCTGTCTCGCCCTTAATTTCCAGGGCCTCAGCAATGCGGTAAAAAAGATTGGCGATTTCTTTATTTTTGTTTTCCATGCTGACCTCTTTCTCCCGGTCTCTCTATTTTTTAATTTTATAATAGAGCTCTGATTTAGACAAATTAAGGCTAATGTGGGGAATCCCTCCCACTGCGGGCGGAGCGGAGACACATCGTGCCACCCCCGGGGCGTCCTTTTTCCACTTATGATTGACAATTGCCGCCAGGCCTTTTATCTTAATCACATGAAAATTATTCTGGCCGGTTATAACTTAGATTCGGAAGTTATTGAAGAACTTAAGAAAAATTCCCCCGAGAGGCAGGATATTACTCCTGAGACCATCTCTGCCGCCTATGCCCGCATTTCGCGCGACCCCCGACCGGTTAATGAGCTCAGAGCAGTGGCCAGGGCCGAAGTAGAGAAAGCCCGCCGCTCGAATCAGAATATCATCTTCAAGATGGGTCATCATTCAGTGGCCGAGCATGCTGTCTTCAATTTTGATCTGATCGGGCTGAGCCGTCTGGCCATTGAGGAGGTCGAACATTTTCGCCTCTGTTCTTACACCGAAAAATCACAGCGTTATATAACTCTTGACGGCGATTATGTTTTACCGGAAGAAATCAAGCAGGCTGGGTCCGAGTTGGAGAAACTTTTTGTCGAGACAATTGAAGCCCAGAACGAAGCTTACCGCTATTTTTATGGACGGCTGCGAGAACACTTTTTTAAAAAATATGAGAAGC